>OJLA01001520.1_pt1 | contig 15612 bp, 9 predicted proteins | sample 1596611 | NCBI WGS metagenome assembly OJLA01 (sample SAMEA4350168, study PRJEB24818) | metagenome | biome: human; feature: gut; material: faeces | place: Denmark | collected 2013-09
ATATACGAATCCCCATGGGATTGCAATTAGAATCTTGTCAAATCCCATGAAAATCTGCGAATTTTCCCGCGCCCTTATGCGCGCCCCGCCAAAAGCGCGGTCAGCAGCCCCGGAATGAGCCACAAAACCGTGTACAGAAACAGGTTCCAGCATGAGGCGGAAAAGCTGGAGCCGAGGAAGGTCAGGAAGAACATCAGCGCCGTGCCGAGCACGCTCCCGGCCAGCGCCACGATCATGGCGATGATCGCCGCGCCGCGCAGCGTCCGCGCCGAGACGACGCTCCCGGCAAAGCTCGCAAAGCTGCTGCGGGCCATGAGCGCGCCCTGCGGCCCGGTGCGGGGGATCTCCTGCGAAGACAGGCGCGCGCGCTCCTCAACGATGGGGAACTCGATATGCTCGGGCGGGATCTTGTAGCGCAGCTTGAGGAACTGCGGGGTGATCATGAAATCGCGGGTGGCCAGCACCGGCACGAGCGAGCCCGCGCGCAGAACGGCGGAAAGCCCGGCCCGGACCGACTCGGCCGGGGCGTAGTTGAGGGCGAAGACCGCGGTCAGCTCGCCGTTGACCGACAGATAGACCGCCTGCTTCAGCCGCGTCCCCTCCGGCACGCGCACGCGCATGAGCTTCATAAAGGCGATGGAGCCCATCAGCACCACGTCGCCCCGGATCGTCGCGCCGAGACCGCCGCCCTCATAGCGGCGGAAGGTGTCGACGGTATAGCGGCGGCCGTTCTGGTCGTGCATCATCTGCTCGAACAGCGGGACAAGACCGCTGCCCGCCGTCTGTACGACGGCGTTGGCATAGCCGATGACCATAGGCGCGGGGCGGCTGCCGTAGAGCTTCATGCCGCCCTGCGTGACGTTCTGCGGCGGGAACAGGTCCGCGTCCTCGACGATCAGGCCCGCCTCACCGGACAAGATCCGCGCGCCCTGCCAGCCGGCAATGGCCGCGCCCGCGCGGTAGAGCCGCCGGGCCAGCGCGGAAAACGGCTTGGCGTAGGCGATCAGGATCCCGGCCGGGAAGCTTGCGAGCAGCATGGCCGACCAGGCCCAGAGGAAGTGCTCGCCCGTGCGCAGCGACGTCAGGACGGCCAGCGCGAGCGTCACCGCCGTCATCACCGGCGCCCAGACGCGCATGATGCGGCTGCCCGCGTCCGGCATTTCCAGCTGCACGGCGAACTGCTCCGCGTCGCCGGGGGCGCGGAAGATACAGTCGTAGCCGTGCCAGGCCTTTTCCTCGCGGATGGCGGCGACGGGCTCGTCCATATTACTGATGGCGCGCAGCGAGCGGCGGCGGGCATCATACAGCAGGTCCCTGCCCCACAGAGCAAGCAGCAGCAGGATGCTTGCGACCGTGCAGAACGGCGTGCGCCCCTCCGCCACGGCGAAAAACGCATCGGCGACGACGGCGCAGAGCGCCAGAAACAGCATGCTATATTGATCGAAACGGAACCGGAGCAGCGCGATGACGCCGGACAGGCACACATCATAGCTGCACACGGCCTGCAGGAGCAGAAGCCCCAGCATGGCGGCGGAAAAGACCGCGGCATGGTCACTGAACGCGCCGGTGATGAGCGGCGTGGAGAGCACGAGCAGCAGTACCGACCCGAGGCACAGCAGCGTGCTCACCAGCAGCCGCAGCCGCGTGCCGGACGCCGCCGCGTAGAATGCATACGCGGCCTCCGGCGAGGCAAAGGTGTGCTCCGGCTGCTCCTGCGCGCGTTTTTTCCGGGCCTCTTTTTTCTGGAAGCGCTCGAGCTGGCGGCGGCGCTTTTCCGCCTGCCGCTTTTCCCGGCGCTCGGCGCGGGCAAGTTCTCTGGCCTCCTTGGGGTCCGGGGCCGGACGCTCCGGGTCAGGCTCGCCGCGGTAGGTCCAGACGGCGGGACGCTCCGGCTCGGGCGCTTTTTCTTCCTCGACCGGGGTGAAGCGGATGGTGTCGCCGCCGGCGGGCGGCTCAGCCGGCTTCTCCTCCCCTTTCGCCTCCGCGGCGGGGACCGCGAGACGGACGGTCTCGTCGGTGACAGGCTCCGCAGGCGCGGGCGCGTCACGCTTCGTCCAGCCGCCGAACTCGTTCATGATCTCCTCGAGCGAGTCGGCAGGCTCCTCCTTGGGCGCGTCGGCTGCAGCAGGGGTCTCAGGCGTCTTGTTCAGTTGTTCCTCGTCCTCCGGACGCCTGGTCTGTTTCATAGGCTGCTCCAAAATGAAATGTGGATAACATCATCTAAAGGCTCCCCTTGCAGGGGCCGATTCTCCCTATCAGGTGGGGGAAATGTCCCGAAGGGACAAAGGTGGTAGGGACGCTGTCTGCGAAGCAGACTGAGAGGTTGTCTCAAATCCGGCTCAACCTCTCCGTCTCGGCTGCGCCGAGCCACCTCCCCTGGAAGGGGAGGCTTTGGGGCTGCGCATATCCAAGGCTTCCCCTATGAGGGGAAGGCATTGCGTGCGCACCGCTCAAGACTCCTCCGTTACCCTCTCTGCCTCACTGCCTCGTAGAGGAGGATGGCGGCGGCGTTGGAGGCGTTGAGGGATGAGATGCGGCCGTGCATGGGAATACTGACTTTGAAGTCGCACGCTTCTGAGACGAGGCGGCTCATGCCCTCGCCCTCGTTGCCGATGACGATGGCGGCCGGGCCCTTGAGGTCGGCCGCATAGAGGCCGGTATCGCCGTCGGCCGCGGTGCCGAAGACCCAGACGCCCGCCTTCTGCAGGTCGCGGATGGTGCTGACCAGGTTGGACACGCGGGCGACCGGCAGGTATTCCAGCGCGCCTGCCGAGGCCTTGCCGACAACAGCCGTCAGGCCGACGCTGCGGCGCTTCGGGCTGATGACGCCGTGCGCGCCCGCGCACTCCGCCGTGCGGATGATGGCGCCGAGGTTATGCGGGTCCGACAGATCGTCGCACAGGACGATGAGGGGCGCTTCTCCCCTGCTTTTCGCGTTTTCGAGGATCTCGTCGACCGTGGCGTAGGCGTGGGCAGCGACCATGGCGACGACGCCCTGATGCGCGCCGGTGGCAGAGAGTTGATCGAGCTTGCGCCGGTCGGTCTCGACGACGGCAGCTCCAGCCTCCTTCGCCATGGCGGCGAGGCGGGCAAGGGCGCGGTCGGTCTCGCCGGCGGCGATATAGAGCTTGTCGATCGGGCGGCCGGCAGCGAGCGCTTCCTGCACGGCGTTGCGGCCCTCGAGCATATTTTCTGCCGCCTCCGAGGGCTCCTGCGCGCGGCGCAGGGGCGGGCGGCGGTCATTGCGGTTCCATTTTTTCTGTTCCATGATCTCTCCAGCTTCCGAGTGATTTCGTCAGAATTTCTTTTCATAGTATTTCATGGTATAGTATAACAGCTTCTTCGGCAAAGCTCAATCCCAATCTCACAATTCACAGAAAATTTACCGCCCCGCCGCGGGTTCTTTCTTGTAAAAGCCGGGCGGGTGTGATAAGATTTGAAAAAGGAAAAACAATACTAAATTTTCCCATGTTTTTCGCAGAAAGAAGGTGCGTTTTTGAATAACGACCCCAAGGGCAAAAAGCCGCAGGACAATAAGCCGCAGAACGGCGACGATGGACGGCAGGGCAGACGGATCGTCTTTTTGATGGTCGCGGCGCTCATTGCCACGCTGCTCATCAATTCCGTCTATACCTCCATCGCCAACGCCTATCTGTCGGAGATCCCGTACAACGAATTCCAGGAGTATCTCGACAAGGACGAGATCGCGGAGCTGGAGTTCCAGTCGGACCGGATCGTCATCCTGACGCGGGAGGAGGCCAAAAAGCCCGCTGCGCAGCAGCGGATGTACTACACCGGCATCATCCCCAACTACGATAATTCCGAGCTCAAGGCGCAGCTGGACAAGCAGGGCGTCATCTACAACACCGAGATCGTTGAGCAGGCCAGCCCCATCGTGACCTTTGTCGTCACATGGCTGCTGCCGGTCATCATCATGTACGCCCTGTTCAGCCTGCTGATGCGCAGCATGTCCAAGCGCATGGGCGGCGGCATTGGCGGTATCGGCGAGAGCAAGGCCAAGGTCTACATGGAAAAGTCCACCGGCGTCACGTTTGCCGACGTCGCCGGTCAGGATGAGGCCAAGGAATCGCTCGTCGAGATCATCGACTTCCTGCATAACCCGCAGAAATATGCCGCCATCGGCGCAAAGCTTCCCAAGGGCGCGCTGCTCGTCGGCCCTCCGGGCACCGGCAAGACGCTGCTGGCCAAGGCCGTCGCGGGCGAGGCCAGCGTGCCGTTCTTCTCGATCTCCGGCTCTGATTTCGTCGAGATGTTCGTCGGCGTCGGCGCGAGCCGCGTGCGCGATCTGTTCCAGCAGGCGGCGAAGGTCGCCCCGGCCATCATCTTCATCGACGAGATCGACGCCATCGGCCGCACGAGAGACTCCAAGTTCGGCGGCAACGACGAGCGCGAGCAGACGCTCAACCAGCTGCTCGCCGAGGTCGACGGCTTTGACTCGAGCAAGGGCGTCGTCATTCTGGCCGCCACGAACCGGCCGGAGATCCTCGACAAGGCGCTTCTGCGCGCGGGCCGCTTTGACCGCCGCATCATCGTCGACCGGCCGAACCTCGCCGGGCGCTATCAGACGCTCCGCGTGCACACGAAGAACATCAAGCTCGCCGAGGACGTCGACCTGCACAAGATCGCACAGGCGACCGCGGGCGCGGTCGGCGCGGATCTGGCAAACCTCGTGAACGAGGCGGCGCTGCGCGCCGTGCGTCTGGGCCGCAAGGCCGTCAACCAGCAGGATCTGCTGACGTCGTTCGAGCTCGTCATCGCGGGCACGGAGAAGAAGGGCACGGTGCTGACCGACACGGAAAAGCGCATCGTCTCCTACCACGAGGTCGGCCACGCGCTGGTCGCGGCGCTGCAGAAGCATTCGCAGCCGGTCTCCAAGATCACGATCGTGCCGCATACCTCCGGCGCGCTGGGCTACACCATGCAGATGCCGGAGGAGGAGAAGTTCCTGTCGAGCCGGGAAGAGCTCATTGTCGAGCTGCAGACCATGCTGGGCGGCCGCGCTGCCGAGCAGATCGTCTTCGGCATCGCCACGACGGGCGCGTCCAACGACATTGAGCGCGCCACGGAGCTGGCCCGCAAGATGGTCACGCAGTACGGCATGAGCGACAAGCTCGGGCTCATGGCCCTGTCCACGGTCTCGAACCCGTACCTCGACGGCAGCACGATGATGAACTGCGCCGACTCCACCTCCTCCGCCGCGGATGAGGAGATCCACAAGCTGCTCATGGACTGCTACGAAGACGCCAAGCGGCTTCTCACCGAGCACCGGGCGCTGCTCGACGAGATCGCCATGTATCTGCTCACCAAGGAGACCATCACCGGCGACGAGTTCATGACCTACGTGAACGCGGAAAACAAAAAGCTGACCGACGGCAGCGAACCCGCGCAGGACGAGCAGGACGCGGAAGCCCCCGCCTCCCCGGACGTCCCGCAGGAAGACGCGCCGTCCGCCTCCGACTGACCTTTTCCACGCCCCTGCCGCGCAGGGGCGTGGCGTTTATCCATGCCTTCCCCTATGAGAGGGAGGTGGCTCGGCGTAAGCCGAGACGGAGAGGTTGCAGCAAATTTGCGACAACCTCTCAGTCTGCTTCGCAGACAGCTCCCCTGGGAGGGGAGCCTTATGAAGATTCTTTATCACCCGGAGGGTCGTTTATGATCTTTTCTTCCGTTCTGGATACGCAGACCATCGACGAGCAGCAGGTGCAGTCGTTTTTTTCTCGGCTGACGCTGGAGAAGCTGCTGTATGCGGCGGTGCTGCTCGTTTTGTGCGCGGTGCTGATCCGGCTGATCTTACGGGCGGCGGACAAGCTGTTTTCGCGCTCGAAGCTCGACCATACGATCTTCGGCTTCCTGCGCACGTCGGCAAAGGCGATCTTGATCTTCATCACGATCATGCTCGTGGCGGGGACGCTCGGCGTCGATACCACGTCTTTGCTCGCCATCCTGAGCGTCGCCGGTCTGGCCGTCTCGCTCTCGCTGCAGACGGCGCTCTCCAACGTGGCGGGCGCGATGATGATCCTCACGGCCAAGCCCCTCCGTGCCGGGGATTACGTGCAGATCGGAGACAAGGCCGGGACGGTGCTCACCATCGGCGCGGTCTATACGAGCCTGCGGACGTATGACGGTCAGCGCATCTACCTGCCCAACAGCCAGGTCACCGCGGCCGCCATCGTCAACCAGACCGCCGAGCCTGCGCGCCGGATCGACCTGAACGTCTCGGCCTCATATGACGACGCGGCGGACACCGTCCGCGCCGTGCTCACGCAGGCCGCGGCCGCGCATGAGAAGGTCCTCAAAGACCGGCCCATCGAAGCCCACGTCACCGGCTACGGCGACAGCGCGGTCAATTACGTCCTGCGCTTCTGGGCCCGCACGGAGGATTACTGGACCTGCTATAATGACGTCCTTGACGGCCTGCAGGCAGCCTTTTCCTCTGCCGGCGTCACCATGACGTATCCGCATATCAATGTTCATATGGAATCATAAAAAAAGGAATATCCGTATATCGTATATCATTTTGTGCATAAAGTCAGAATCGTCCGTTTTTTGTCGACGATTCTGACTTTTTATTTGTTGTTTTTATTTCGATTTCGTCTGATTTCCGCGTTTGCCGATAACCCCCCGCCGGGGTTCGGATCGGTTGACTTTCCCGTGGGGGCTTGATAGAATAGACCCAAGCTGTATGAGGCGTATTGCGTCGCTTTTGGTTTCGAGGCGAAAATACGCCCGCTCGGTTTGTCCGGACGGACACGCCACCCCCCTTTCGGCCTGGGCAGCTGCTGCGCAGGCCGGTCCAGAACAAAATTTAGGAGGATACATCATCGATGGATTGGGATCGCTTAATCACAGTTGAACAGATGGAAGCAGCGACCAACGAATTGCTTGAAACCGGCAAAAAAGTTGGCGCGGATTCCTGGCAGCAGCGCGTCAAGAATCAGACGCCGCACTGCGGCTTCGGCGAAGCCGGCACCTGCTGCCGCATTTGCTCCATGGGCCCCTGCCGCATCACGCCGAAGGCCCCGCGCGGCATCTGCGGCTGCGACGTGCACGGCATCGTCGGCCGTAACTACCTGCGCTTCACCGCAGGCGGCGCAGCCACGCACTCCGACCATGGCCGTCAGATCTGCCACACGCTCTATCAGGCGAAAGAGGGCGGCTCCTACCAGGTCAAGGATCCGGAAAAGCTGAAGAAGATCGCCGCCGAGTGGGGCATCGAGACCGAGGGCAAGGATATCTACGATCTGGCCCACGAGGTCGCCGAGACGGGTCTTCTCGAGTACGGCAAGCCGTTCGGCGTGCAGCGCTACCTCAAGCGCGCACCGGAGCACACCCAGAAGCTGTGGCATGACGCCGGCATCGAGCCGCGCGCGATCGACCGTGAGGTCTCGCAGTCGCTGCACATGACGCATATGGGCTGTTCCTCGCTGCCGGAGGCTCTGATCAAGCAGTCTCTGCGCGCCGGTCTGTCCGACGGCTGGGGCGGCTCCATGATGGGCACCGAGTTCTCCGACATTCTGTTCGGCACCCCGCGTCCCGTTGACACCACCGCCAACATTGGCGTCATGGAAAAGGACATGGTCAACATCATCGTCCACGGCCACGATCCTTCCCTGTCCGAGATGATCGTCATGTACTCGCAGGATCCCGAGATGGTCGCGCTCGCCAAGTCCGTCGGCGCCAAGGGCATCAACATTGCCGGCGTCTGCTGCACGGGCAACGAAGTCGCCATGCGTCAGGGCATCCCGATGGCCGGTAACTTCCTGCAGCAGGAAAACGTCGTTCTGACGGGCGCCTGCGAGGCCATCGTCGTCGACGTGCAGTGCATCTTCCCGGCACTCGGCCCGCTGTCCAAGTGCTTCCATACCAAGTTCATCACCACTTCCCCCATCGCCCGCATGCCGGACTCCGATTTCATCGAGTTCCATGAGGATACCGCGGCTGATAACGCCAAGGCGATCATCAAGATGGCGGTCGAGAACTTCAAGAACCGCAAGCCCGAGCTCGTCAACATTCCGAACCTCAAGACCAAGGCCCGTGTCGGCTACTCGGTCGAGGCCATCAAGAAAGAGCTCGACGGCGTCTGCAACACCCATGTCGACGCGTTCGGCACGCTGAAGCCTCTGGCGGATGTCGTCAAGGCGGGCGTCCTGCGCGGCGCAGTGGCGATGGTCGGCTGCAACAACCCCAAGGTCCGCCCCGACACCGCCCACATCGAGCTCATGAAGAAGCTCCTCAAGAACGATATCATCGTCATCGTCTCCGGCTGCTCGGCACAGGCTGCCGCCAAGGCAGGTCTCATGGACCTCGACGCCGCCGAATACTGCGGCGAGGGTCTGCGCCGCGTGTGCAAGCTGGTCGGCATCCCGCCCATCCTGCATATGGGCTCCTGCGTGGATATCTCCCGTATGATGATCCTGGCTTCCGATCTTGCAAAGGATTGGGGCATCAACATTTCCCAGATTCCGCTCTGCGGCTGCGCGCCGGAATGGATGTCTGAAAAGGCAGTTTCCATCGGCAACTACGTCGTGGCCACCGGCATCGACACCTACCTCGGCGTTGACCCGTATTCCAAGGGCTCCAGCGAGATCACCGAGCTGCTGCAGGGCGAGACCCGCGGCTGCAAGGAGTGGGTCGAGGCGCACTTCGTCGTCGATACCAACATCGAGAGCCTCGGCGACAAGATGATCGCCGCCATTGAGGCCAAGCGCGCAGCTCTCGGCATCTAAGCGAAGCTCCCGGAGGGTCTTTACCGATATGAAAGTAGCTATCACCGGCAAGGGCGGCGTCGGCAAGACGACGCTGGCCTCCACGCTCGCGCGGCTGTACGCCGACGAAGGGCGCACGGTCCTCGCCGCCGACGTCGATCCGGACGCGAACCTGGGTCTGGCGCTGGGGCTGAGCGAGGAAGAAGTCAACTCCATCGTTCCCGTGTCCAAAATGAAGCAGCTGGCCAAGGAGCGCACCGGCGCCAACGACCAGAACAGCTTCTATAAGCTCAACCCCGACGTCTCCGACCTGCCCGACAAGCTCGCCAAGGACATCCACGGCGTGAAGCTTCTCGTCATGGGCACCGTCGACACCGGCGGCACCGGCTGCGTCTGCCCGGAGCACGTGATGCTCAAGGCGATCATGACGAACCTGGTCTTCCGCAGGGACGACGTCGTCATCATGGACATGGAGGCCGGGCTCGAGCATCTCGGCCGCGGCACGGCCAGCATGATGGACCAGTTCATCGTGGTCATCGAGCCGGGCGCGCGGAGCGTACAGACCTATGTGCGCATCAAGGAGCTCGCCCGCGACATCGGCATCACGAAGGTGCGCGTCGTCGCCAACAAGATCCGCGACGAGTCCGACCGCGAATTTATCCGCAGCCGCATCCCGGCCGAGGATCTGCTCGGTTTCATCAGCTACAGTCCCACCGTCATCGACGCGGACCGCAAAGGCCTCTCCCCCTACGACTGCAGCCCCGACGCGCTGGATGAGATCCGCGCCATCAAGGCTGCCATCGACGCCAAAGAATGAATCTGAAAGGAATGAAACCACAATGAAGACATTGTTTGAACGCGTCTTCAACGGCTCTGACGAGATGTTCGCCAAGGCCGAGGAAGAAGTTAACAAGATCGTGGCTGAAGTCGGCCGCGACGCTCCCCTGACGCTTCCCTCCACCGCTTATTTCTGCGCCTGTATCTATGCCTACATCGGCAAGAAGGTCACCACGACCGGCGAGCTGCAGGACGCGCTGGCCGATGTGAAGGCCATGATGCTCCGCGAGCCGCGCACGCACTCCATCTTCCAGTCCGGCGTCGGTACCGCCATCGCCGCCGAGATGATCGAGGCCTGCAAGTATGTCAAGACCCAGCCCCCGTATGAGGGCACCAACTACCATGGCCACTTCACCGACGCGGAAGTGCGTGAGCTGGGCGTTCCCCTTGTCACCGGCGATATCCCCGGCTTCGTCGTCATGATCGGGCCGGCTCCGTCCACCGAGGAAGCGGTTGAGACCATCAAGGGCTATCAGTCCCGCGGTATCTTCGTGTTCCTGATCGGCGGCATCATCGAGCAGGCTGTCGAGGCCGGTCTTTCCATGAGCTTCCCCGTCCGTGTCGTTCCGGTCGGCGAGGAGATCTGGTCCGTCGGTCACGTCATCTCCCTGGTCGTGCGCGCGGCCATGATCTTCGGCGCCATCCAGCCGGGCGACGTCGAGGGCTTCCACAAGTACACCTTCGACCGCATCAACGCGTTCGTCAACGCGTACAAGCCGGTCAATGACATCACCGTCGCCTGCGGCGCGGGCGCCATCAAGCTCGGCTTCCCGGTCATCACCAACGACCACGACGATATGTGGGCCGTGCCGAAGTCCCTCATCATCTACGATGACACCAAGGACTGGATCGACACCTCCATCGAGGCCCGCGGCATCAAGCTGAAGATCACGAAGATCGACATCCCCGTCTCCTTCTCCTCCGCATTCGAAGGCGAGATCATCCGCAAGGGCGACATGCAGGTCGAGATCGACGGCTCCCGCAAGGACTGCTTCGAGCTCGTCACCACCAAGGACGCCTCCGAGGTCGAGGATCACAAGATCGAGGTCGTCGGCCCCGAGATCGACGAGATCCCGGTCGGCTCCAAGATCTCCATGAGCTACACCGTCGAGGTCGCAGGCAAGGCCATGCAGCCCGACTTTGAGCCGGTCTTCGAGCGTAAGATCCACTCCTTCCTCAACTGCGTGGAAGGCCTCATGCACACCGGCCAGCGCGATATGATCCGCGTGCGTATCAGCAAGGCGGACTTCGAAGCCGGCTTCAAGTTCAAGCACATCGGCGAGGTGCTCTATGCCAAGATCAAGTCCGAGTTCGATACGGTCGTTGACAAGTGCCAGGTCCGCATCGTCGTCGGCGACGAGCCGAACGCCGAGCTGCGCAAGCACGCCAACGAGGTCTTCGACAAGCGCGACGAGCGTCTGAAGTCCATGACCGACGAATCCGTGCCCGTGTTCTATTCCTGCATCATGTGCCAGGCGTTCTCTCCGAGCCACGTCTGCATCGTCACCCCGGAGCGTCTGGGCCTCTGTGGCGCCGTTTCGTGGCTGGATGCGAAGGCTACCAACGAACTCGACCCGCAGGGTCCCTGCCAGGTCGTCACCAAGGAGCGCTGCATCGACGAGCGCACCGGCCGCTACGACGACGTCGACGAGGCTGTCGCGCAGTACTCGCACGGCGCGCTGGAGCACGTCACGCTGTACTCCCTGCTCGAGGATCCGATGACCTCCTGCGGCTGCTTCGAGTGCATCTGCGGCATCGAGCCGTGCTCGATGGGCGTCGTCATCACCTGCCGTGAATACGCCGGCATCACCCCGCTCGGCATGACCTTCTCCGAGATGGCCTCCATGACCGGCGGCGGCGTGCAGACCCCGGGCTTCATGGGCCACGGCAAGCACTACATCGCCTCCCACAAGTTCCTCAAGGCCGAGGGCGGCGTCGGCCGTCTGGTCTGGCTGCCGAAGGAGCTGAAGGATCAGATCCGCGACAAGCTCAACGAGACTGCCAAGGATATGTACGACATCGACAACTTTGCCGATATGGTCGCTGACGAGACCAGCTGCCCGAACGGTGATCCGGAAGAGCTGCTGGCCTTCCTGTCCGAGGTCGGTCACCCCGTCCTCAGCATGGACCCGCTGGACATCTAAGCATTCCAAAAGAACCGGAGCAAATGCTCCGGTTCTCAGCGTGTCGAAAAAGACTTTTCGCCCCGCTGAGGCAGTTTTTCGAACTTTTTAAAGTTCGAAAAACTGGTTGATTGAACGCGAAGGGGGCTCTTTGCCCCCCTTCACTCTTCCCCTGCTGCTCTATCATCCAGCTGCCATTCATAGTTTTTGACAGTCTCGAACCGGAGCATCCGCTCCGGTTCATTTCATAAGACATAGAAAGGAAAGCTCCCATGATCAATTTCAACGGAGACTCCATATGGAACCTCAAGCCGATCGACGTGTCGTCCGTCAAGACACAGGTCTTCGGCCTGCTGATCGAGGGCGAGGAGATCGTCGCCGCGTTCCGCACCATCCGCGATCAGCTCGTCTTCACGAACAAGCGCATCATCTCCATCGATGTGCAGGGGCTGACGGGGCTCAAGAAGTCCTTTGCCATCATGCCCTATTCCAAGGTCCAGTTCTTTACCATCCAGACGCCCGGCTTTGCCGAGCTGGTGTCGGATTCCGAGCTGTATCTGATGTTCTCCAACGGCTTCACCGCGAAATTCGAGTTCCGCGGCAGCGTCGACATCGGCGCCCTCGGCCGCACCATCTCCACCTACGTCCTGTAAGCCCTGTAAAGCAGATCCCCGGCTGGTGCTGCCAGCCGGGGATTACCTTTTTGCGTAAAAAAATTAGAAAAGCGGCTGATCAACGATCAACCGCTTTTCTGGTACGCCGGAAGGGACTCGAACCCCCGACCTACTGGTTCGTAGCCAGTCACTCTATCCAACTGAGCTACCGGCGCATACCACGCTTTCTCAGCGCCCCATTATATTAGCACAGTCGGTCAGAAAATGCAAGCCCTTTTTTATGTTTTTCCGCGAGAAATCCTGTTACAGTTCCTGCACGTCGAGATCGCCGCAGGCCTCGAGCTGCGTGCGCGGGCCGAGGACGCAGACAACGCCTTCGTCCAGCGCCCGGCCGATCTGCGCGCCGCAGGCGGCAAGCTGCTCCGGCAAGGTATCGAGCATCTCGTGGCGCAGGCGGCAGCGGTCGGCCTGCGTCATGCCCTTGAGCAGCCAGGTATCGGCCACAGCGCCCTGCAGGCGCGGCGAGAGCAGCGGCTCGGCGTCACTGATGGCGCCGATGATATTGGCCTCCTGCGGTTCCGAGGCGGCCGCCGCGAGATACGCGGCCGTGCGTCCGATCGCGCCGCGGGAACGGGCGCAGTCCGGGTCGCGGTAGGTATAGGCCGTGGCAAGGCCCGTGTCGCGCAGCAGCAGGCCCGTGCCGTAGGCGCCGCCCTGCACGCGGATCTCGTTCCAGTAATGGCCGAGCGAGGCGGCGCGGCAGGCGATGCGCAGCGCGCCGGAATAGGCGTGCACGTCGCCGCAGACCGCAGTGAACGAGACCTCCGACGGGATCACGATGCCCTCCCGGCGGATCGGCAGCAGCGGGGCCGGATGCGCCGGGCCTGGCGCCTGCCCGGCGGGCAGGGCCTCACGCAGGACGCGCAGGACGGTCTGCCGCTCGCCCTCGGTGCCGCCGGTCACGCTCAGGCGCAGCCGGGCGGTCACGAACAGCTTTTCGCTCAGCCGCTGCAGCGCCGCGATGCATGCATCCGCGCGCGCGTCAAACTCGCGCTCGAGCGCGCACAGCCAGCGGTAGAAATCGACGCCGCCGCTGCGCTCGGTACAGGCCCCGGCCGCGTTCAGCGCGGCGGAGGCGCGGAGCATGGCGAAGCTGGAGCCGGAGCTCACGATCTGCTGCTGCAGGCCGTCGCGCAGCTGCCGAAGGATCTCCAGCAGCTTGCCGCGGTTTGTAAAGTCGGTCTTCGTCAGGATCGCGGCCGCAAGGCTGAGCGCCTCCGGCAGCTTGGAGCCGAGCGCGCTGCACGAGGCCGTGGCGTAGAGCCGGTAGGCCTGCGGGTCACGAAGCTGTGTAATGGGCGACACGCCGACAGAAAAGCTGCCCAGGCGCAGCCGCAGCTGCTTCTGCAGCTCCTGCGCGTCCATCTCCCCTGCCGGCAGCTGCGAAAGGACAGAACGCAGCAGCGTCAGGTACGGCAGCTCCTCCGGCGTCAGATCGTCCGCGGCAAAATAGGCCGTGGTGTAGACGATGCCGTCCGTCTGCAGGTCGTGGATGATCACGTTCCCGTCCTCCCGCAGCTCGGTCGGCACGGGGGCGGGGTCGCGCGGCAGGTCCGACAGGCAAACGTGCGGGATGGTGGCCAGCGCCTCCGGGCTGTCCGGCTCCTGCTGGAGCGCGGCGAGGCGGGTCTGCCGGGCGCGGATCTCGTCCTGCTGCTGCGCGGAGAGCGTCTGCAGCACAGCGGCAAGGGCTTCCTTTTCCCTGGCCTGCCGCGCTTCGCCGCAGGTCGCGGACGGCTGCATAAGGATCTGCGCCGTATGTCCGTTCTCCAGCATCATCTGGCGCAGAAGCGTCTCATAGTATCCTGTGTCGACGCCGCGGTGCAGCGCTTCCAGGATCTCATCGAAGCAGAGTCTGGCTTCCGGCGCGCCGCCATAGATCCAGCTTGCCAGCATTTCCAGTGCAAACAGCAGGCCGCGCGGCATGGTCCCGTAGTCGCGCTCGCGAAGCTTGAATTCAACGCTTGCAAGCGAGGCTCTGATCTGTTCACGGTCAAGCCCCGTTTCGCAGAGCGCGGTAAGCGTATCGCGGATGGTGGCCTCAATGGCTGGCAGATCCGCTTCGCGGAAGTTCTGCACCTGCAGCATTAGGACCGGCTGCATGCACTGATCGTCACAGCCGAGCAGCACATCCTCGGCCAGCCCCCTTTCCAGGATCGCACGGCACAGCGGCGCGTGATTGCTGCCGCAAAGCACGTCGCACAGGACCTGTGCGGCAAAGATCGTCTGAACGTCCTGATACGTCCCGATCACGTGGCCGCGGCCAAGTTTCCAGCGCCGCTCCGGCGATTCACCAGCGGGGATCGGATATTCGATCGTCCGCTGCGGCGGGCAGACCGGAGCCTGTTCCGCAAGCACGGTATCCGGGCGGATGGCCGTAAACTGCGATAAATATTCATCCAGCAGGCGGAAGACCGCGTCTGTCTCCACGCTGCCGTCCAGCAGCAAAAACGCATTGGAGGGATGATAAAAGCGCCGATGTGCGGCAAGGAAGGCTTCATACTGCAGCGAACCGATCGCATCCGGATCGCCGCCGGAAACAAAGCGGTACGGCGTATCCGGGAACAGCGCGCGCGACATGGCGTTGACCAGCAGCTCATCCGGATCCGCGAACGCGCCCTTCATCTCATTCAGCACCACGCCGGAGCGCGTCAGGACGCCGTCCTGCAGCTCATAATGCCAGCCCTCCTGCTGAAAGATCTCCTGCTTTTCGTAAATGCGTGGGAAAAGGACGGCGTCGAGGTAGACGCGCATGAGGTTGAGGAAGTCCTGATCGTTGCGGCTCGAGACCGGGTAGCAGGTCCTGTCCGGAAAGGTCAGCGCATTCAGGAAGGTATTGAGCGAGCCCTTCAGCAGCTCTACGAACGGTTCCTTGACCGGGAACTGCTCCGAGCCGCAGAGAACGGAATGCTCCAGAATGTGGAACACGCCGGAATCGTCGTACGGCAGCGTGCGGAAGGCGGCGCAGAAGCTCTTGTTCTCGTCCGCGCGCTCGAGCCAGCACAATCGCGCGCCGGACTTCGCGTGGGTATATTCATGCAGCACCGCCCCCAGCTCCGGGATGCGGCGCTCGCGTGTCTGTTCAAATCCGTATGTCTGCGGCATAATGGGTCTCCTTTTCCCCTGTGATAGTGTCATAGTACCACACTTCGACCATTTCCGCAACGGCAGTTGTTGGGGGCAAAGGCTCCCCTTCCAGGGGCCGATTCCCCCTATCAGGGGGAAATGTCCCGAAGGGACAAAAGGGGTAGG
>OJLA01001521.1_pt1 | contig 15608 bp, 10 predicted proteins | sample 1596611 | NCBI WGS metagenome assembly OJLA01 (sample SAMEA4350168, study PRJEB24818) | metagenome | biome: human; feature: gut; material: faeces | place: Denmark | collected 2013-09
GATCCGGGTTTCACCATTGTTCCCGTGCGCTTGTTTATCAATGAAAAAGGGCTGGCCAAACTTGTGGTGGCACTTGCCAAAGGTAAGAAGCAATATGATAAGCGCGAATCACTGAAGGAAAAAGATGACAAACGCGATATGGCGCGTATGTTTAAAAGATAATATGAGTAAACTTGGTAGTTTGGTGCGTGAGCGCATCCTTATTTTGGATGGTGCAATGGGCACCATGATACAGCAATACAACTTGACAGAGGGAGATTTTCGGGGTGAACGCTTCTCGCAGATTCCCGGACAGATGAAAGGTAACAATGACTTGCTTTGTCTGACACGCCCCGATGTGATACAAGACATTCACCGCAAGTATCTGGCGGCAGGTGCAGATATTATCGAAACAAATACATTCAGTTCCACCCGCGTCAGTATGGCCGATTATCATGTGCAGGACTATGTGCGTGAGATGAATCTTGCCGCAGTGCGCCTGGCACGCAAAGTGGCAGATGAGTTTACTTCTCTTACTCCCGACAAACCCCGTTTTGTGGCAGGCTCCGTAGGACCGACGAACAAGACCTGCTCCATGAGTCCCGATGTGAACAATCCGGCCTTTCGTGCCTTGAGCTACGATGAACTGGCCGATGCCTACCGTGAGCAGATGGAAGCATTGCTCGAAGGTGGTGTGGATGCTTTGCTGATAGAAACCATTTTTGATACGCTGAATGCCAAGGCTGCTATTTTTGCCGCCGGGCAGGCGATGGAAACTGTAGGAGTTCATGTACCCTTGATGCTCTCTGTGACTGTTTCTGATATTGGAGGGCGTACTCTGTCGGGACAAACTTTGGATGCTTTTCTCGCCTCCGTGCAACATGCCGATATTTTTTCAGTTGGGTTGAACTGCTCCTTTGGCGCCCGCCAGCTGAAACCTTTCCTGGAGCAGCTTGCTGTCCGTGCACCTTATTATATCAGTGCTTATCCCAACGCCGGACTGCCCAACAGTTTGGGCACATACGACCAGACTCCTGCCGATATGGCACATGAAGTAAAAGAGTATATCCATGAGGGATTGGTGAATATTATCGGTGGTTGTTGCGGAACGACAGATGCCTACATTGCCGAGTACTCCTCGCTGATTGCCGGTGCAACGCCCCATCAGCCGGTTCCCAGACCGGAAAATCTTTGGCTCTCCGGGCTTGAACTTCTGGAAGTGAAGCCGGAAAACAACTTCGTGAATGTGGGTGAACGCTGCAATGTGGCAGGTTCGCGCAAATTCCTGCGTCTGATTAATGAAAAGAAATACGACGAGGCGCTCAGCATCGCTCGCCGGCAGGTGGAAGACGGTGCGCAGGTCATCGACATCAATATGGATGACGGACTGCTGGATGCCCGGACAGAGATGACGACTTTCCTCCATCTGATAGCTTCGGAACCGGAGATTGCCCGTGTTCCCGTCATGATAGACTCCTCTAAGTGGGAAGTGATTGTGGCCGGATTGAAATGCTTGCAAGGCAAGTCCATCGTCAACTCCATCTCCTTGAAGGAGGGGGAAGATAAATTCCTGGAGCATGCGCGTACCATCAAGCAATATGGTGCGGCGACCGTGGTGATGGCTTTTGATGAAAAAGGGCAGGCAGACACGTACGAACGTAAGATTGAGGTCTGCGAACGGGCATACCGTCTTTTGGTGGACAAGATAGGTTTCAATCCCCATGATATAATTTTCGACCCGAATGTACTTGCCGTGGCAACCGGTATGGACGAGCACAACAATTATGCTGTAGACTTTATCCGTGCCACCGGATGGATACGCAAGAATCTGCCCGGTGCGCATGTCAGTGGAGGAGTGAGTAACCTTTCCTTCTCTTTCCGCGGCAATAATTACATTCGCGAGGCGATGCATGCCGTATTCCTTTACTATGCCATCCGCGAGGGCATGGATATGGGTATCGTCAATCCGGCTACCTCCGTTCTTTACACCGATATTCCCGCTGATATATTGGAGCGCATAGAGGATGTGGTCTTGAACCGTCGTCCCGATGCTGCTGAGCGCCTGATAGAAACTGCCGAACGCTTGAAAGCGGAAGCAGAGGCGGCAAAAACTTCCGGAGGAGAGCGGCAGGCTGCCGCCCATTCCCAACTTGCCTGGAGAGAGGAGACTTCTGTGGAAGAGCGGTTGAAGTACGCCTTGACAAAGGGTATCGGCGATTATCTGGAAGAAGACCTTGCCGAAGCGCTGAAGCTGTATCCCAAGGCTGTTTCCATCATTGAAGGTCCGTTGATGGCAGGCATGAATCATGTCGGCGACTTGTTTGGGGCAGGCAAGATGTTCCTGCCGCAAGTAGTGAAGACGGCGCGCACCATGAAGAGGGCGGTTGCCATCCTCCAGCCCGTAATCGAGTCGGAGAAAGAAGAAGGTGCGACTGCTGCCGGGAAGGTACTACTGGCTACGGTGAAAGGTGATGTGCACGACATTGGCAAGAATATAGTCTCGGTAGTAATGGCATGCAACGGCTACGAAATAATAGACCTTGGCGTCATGGTGCCTGCCGAAACCATTGTACAGCATGCCATAGAGGAAAAGGTAGACATGATAGGATTGAGTGGCTTGATAACCCCTTCGCTGGATGAAATGGTGCATGTAGCCATTGAGCTGGAAAAGGCAGGTCTGGACGTTCCTCTGCTGATAGGTGGTGCCACGACTTCACCGCTTCACACAGCTCTGAAAATTGCTCCGGTCTATCATGCTCCCGTAATCCATCTGAAGGACGCTTCACAGAATGCTACAGTAGCAGCCAAGCTGATGAATCCTAAGACAAAGGAGGAGCTGGAAGAAGAACTGCATGAGAAGTATCGGCAGTTGTGCGAAAAGAACCGGGAGAAACAAGTGACAACCGTTTCCCTGGAAGAAGCGAGAAAGAACAAACTGAATCTGTTTTAAATAGGAAGGAAAATAAGGATTAAGGATTAATCCTTAATCCCTATTTTTTTATCTTCTTCTTGTATTGCTCGAAGCGTGACGTAATATCCCTTACGAAGTTATAAGTTTCGATGCCACGGAAGTAGCCGTTTTTGCAAACGGGGTCGGTGAAGTATTCCTCATTGCTTTTTAGCAGAATGAAGTTTTCTACATTATCACGCCAGACATATTTGTTTTTGCCGTATTTTTCGGCCAGTGCCATGGCATCCAGCACATGGCCGATACCGGAATTATAAGATGCCAGCACAAAGTTGATGCGTTCTTCCTGGGGTATCTTGGAAAAACTTTTGGCTGTGGCGCCTATGTATTTCACGGCAGCCTTTATGCTCTCTTCAGGGTTCTGTTCCTTTCCTTCGGGTAGCCCCATAGCCCTGGCTGTGGCAGGCATCAGTTGCATCAGCCCCCTGGCACCCGCCCAAGATACGGCAGTGGAGTCGAAGTTGGATTCTGTATACGCCAGAGACGCCAGCAGACGCCAGTCCCAGTCTATTTCGGGAGCATATTTCTTGAACAAATCATCGTAATGGGAAATTTTTCCTTCGCGCAGGGAGAGGATAGGAGAGTGGGGAATGGCCTTGCCGATTTCAAAATATCGTTTCATACTTGCCGTATAGGCAGGTGAAGTCATATTCTCCTCATGCCATTTGTTGGCGGCGGCTGCCAGTTGCGGACAGTCTTTCCGGACTGCCCACGATGCACGCTGGTCAAAGCTGATGGAGAGTCCGATATTCAGGTTGGGGTAATAGGTGGTATTAAGCTGTGCCACGTCATTGTCTGCTACGGTATAGGGGATTTTTCCTTGTGCCACCTGGGTGATGAGGTCTTCTGCACTGATACTGTCGTTGGTCACTTTATGGATGTGGATACCTCCTCCGAGCTCTTCGTCCAGATTGACCAGCCGTTCATAATATTTTCCGGGCTTCACATATACATCTTTCCCGATGAGTTCCGTCACGTCTTTCAGTGGTTTGGTGCGTCCGCCGTTACGTTGCACGATGACTTGGTGCGTGATGACCTCCTCACCGCAATATATCAGGCTGTCTTTCCATTCTTTAGTGATAGGCAGGTTGTAGGCAATGAGGTCTCCCTTGCCTGCCAATAACTTCTCTATGAGTTCGTGCACGTTCCGGGCTACCTCTATTCTTAGCTTTACTCCCAGGCTCTTGGCAAACTGTTCGCTTAGCTCATACTGGAATCCCATGTCCTGGCCACGGTAGATGAAGTAGGAAGTGGAACTGTACAGTGTCAATACAACCAGTTCTCCGCTATCCTTTATCTGTTGCAGGTCATCCGCTTCTTCTTTTTCGGCAGGATGTCCTCCACGGCATCCTGCGATGCAGCACAACAACAACAGCAAGATAATTGGGACGGGAGAATTGATAATGGATGATTTATGTCTGGCGAAAGAAAACAGGCTGTTCATATCTCATAGGGTTTAGTGCGTTCTTAATCCTCCATTATCAATCCTCCATTATCAATTCTCCATTACAAATTAACTCCCCAAGTGCTTCTTGATGTACATGGTCAATATATCAATGGCCACCTGGTTGTTTCCGCCTTCCGGCACAATGAGGTCGGCGTATCGTTTGCAGGGCTCTATGAATTGCTGGTGCATGGGTTTTAGTATGCGTGTATAGCGCTCCATGACGGCTTCGGCCGTGCGTCCGCGTTCCACCACGTCACGCTGGATTACACGAATTAGGCGTTCGTCGGGGTCAGCGTCTACAAATATCTTGAGGTCCATCATGCTTCGCAGTTTCTTGTCGCACAAGGCAAGGATACCTTCTATGATGATGACTTCCCGGGGGGCGATATGGATGGTTTCGGGCTGGCGTGTACACGTCAGGTATGAGTAGGTGGGCTGTTCTATGCTTTTTCCTTCGCGCAGCATGGCAACATGTCTGGAAAGGAGGCTCCACTCAAAGGCGTCGGGATGGTCGAAGTTGATGTTCTGCCGTTCTTCCACGGGCACATGGCTGCTGTCCTTGTAGTAAGAGTCTTGTGGCAATAATACCACTTCACCAGCCGGTAGGCTTTCGATAATTTTACGTACGACGGTGGTCTTTCCCGAGCCGGTTCCGCCTGCAATTCCTATTATTAACATCCGTTTAAGTGTATATTTGAAACAAAACCAGTATTTTTGCAGTTGTTAAAACAGCCGCTTAGGCTGACAAATATAGTGATAAATCATTTAAATGGCAAAGTTATGGTAAAGCACATTGTATTATTTAAGTTAAAAGATGAGGCACCGGCTGACGAAAAGTTGGCTGCGATGAACAGTTTCAAGGCAGCTATCGAAGCGCTTCCGGCTAAAATATCCGTTATCCGCAAGATTGAAGTCGGATTGAACATCAATCCTGCCGAGGCTTGGAGCATCGCTCTTTACAGTGAGTTCGATACGTTGGATGACGTGAAATACTATGCTACCCATCCCGACCATGTAGCTGCCGGCAAGCTTATCGCTGCTGTGAAAGAGAGTCGTGCCTGCGTGGACTACGAGATAATTGAAAATTAAAAATTAAATCAGAGAACATGAAGAAATTACTGTTCCCTTTCGTTCTGTTGCTCTTCGCTGTGGCGATGCAGGCACAGATACAAGACCCCGTCAAGTTCAATTCCGAACTGAAGATTTTGGCTGCCGATGAAGCGGAGGTCGTTTTTACGGCTGCTATTGACAAGGGCTGGCATGTCTATTCCACCGACTTGGGCGATGGAGGGCCTATCTCGGCGACTTTCAATGTGGAGAAAATATTCGGAGCGGAAGTGGTTGGCAAACTGAAGCCCGTAGGCAAGGAAATCTCTACTTTCGATAAGTTGTTCGAAATGAAGGTACGCTATTTCGAGAATACAGCAAAGTTTGTGCAGAAAGTAAAATTCACGGGTGGAGCTTACGCAATCGAAGGTTATCTGGAATATGGAGCCTGCGACGATGAGAGTTGTCTGCCTCCGACAGAAGTTCCTTTTAAGTTTTCGGGTGAAGCAAAGGCCGGAACTACGGCTGCTCCTGTAGCCAAAGCTGATAAGCCGGAGACAAAAGAGGCGGAAGAGGTAACTGCTCCTGCTGCGTCCAAAGACTCTGCTGCGATGATGGAACTGGTTCCTGCTTCTGCTACGGATGCAAATGCCGATATTCAACCTGCTGTAGCTTCCGGTGACCTTTGGCGTCCGGTAATCAGTGAATTGCAGGCACTGGGCGAGGAACATACTCAGGGAGATATGTCCTGGATTTATATTTTCGTGACAGGTTTCCTGGGTGGATTACTGGCTCTGTTCACTCCTTGTGTATGGCCTATTATCCCGATGACAGTCAGTTTCTTTCTGAAACGTAGCAAAGATAAGAAGAAAGGTATTCGTGATGCGTGGACTTATGGTGCTTCCATTGTCGTTATTTATGTGGCATTAGGATTGGCTATCACACTGATATTTGGTGCCAGTGCGCTCAATGCTTTATCGACGAATGCTGTCTTTAATATCCTTTTCTTCCTGATGCTGGTAATCTTTGCCGCTTCATTTTTTGGAGCGTTTGAGATTAGATTACCGTCAAAGTGGGGCAATGCGGTAGATAGTAAAGCGGAATCGACTACCGGTCTGCTGAGTATCTTCCTGATGGCATTTACACTTTCACTGGTATCTTTCTCTTGTACAGGTCCGATTATCGGATTCCTGCTTGTACAGGTTTCTACTACAGGAAGTGTGGTGGCTCCGGCTATCGGTATGTTGGGTTTTGCCATTGCATTGGCATTGCCGTTCACACTCTTTGCTCTGTTCCCGTCATGGCTGAAATCTATGCCGAAGTCGGGCGGATGGATGAATGTGATCAAAGTGACGTTAGGATTTCTGGAACTGGCATTTGCGCTTAAATTCCTGTCGGTTGCCGATCTGGCTTATGGCTGGAGATTACTCGACCGTGAAACCTTCCTCGCTCTGTGGATTGTCATTTTTGCATTGCTGGGTTTCTATTTGCTTGGTAAAATCAAGTTTCCGCATGACGATGATGACAATAAGGTGGGAGTGACTCGTTTCTTTATGGCACTTATCTCTCTGGCGTTTGCCGTATATATGGTTCCCGGTTTGTGGGGAGCTCCGTTAAAAGCCGTAAGTGCTTTTGCTCCTCCTATGCATACGCAAGACTTTAACCTGTATAAGAATGAAGTACATGCGAAATTTGATGACTACGATCTGGGTATGGAGTATGCACGTCTGAATGGCAAACCAGTGATGCTTGACTTTACAGGCTATGGATGCGTGAACTGTCGTAAGATGGAAGCCGCTGTATGGACGGACCCGAAAGTGAGTGATCTGATTAATAATGATTATGTGCTGATTACTCTGTATGTGGATAATAAAACTCCGTTGACCGAACCTGTGAAAATCGTAGAGAACGGTAAGGAACGTACTTTGCGTACAGTCGGTGATAAGTGGAGCTATCTGCAACGTGTGAAGTTTGGTGCTAATGCACAGCCTTTCTATGTATTGCTGGATAATCAGGGAAGTCCTTTGAATAAGTCTTATGCTTACGATGAAGACATTCCCAAATATATTGAATTCCTGCAAACTGGACTGGAGAATTATCGGAAGGAAAAATAATCCGAAGATATAACTATCAATGAGAAACGGTCTCACTCAGTAGAGTGGGACCGCTTCATTTAAATAGAATAGAATAAAACTAGAAATAATGTTTTTTACATGGGTACTTCCATTACCAGAAGTTTGGTCCCTTTAGTAGCACGGATAGAGAAGCTTTTGGTATCCCATATTCCGATGCCGTCACGTTTGGCCAGATGTTCATCGGCCACGCTGATCTCTCCTTCTATCACAAACAGATAAGCTCCGTTACCTTCCTGATGCATACAATATTCGATGGTTCTTTCCGTATCGAAGTCTCCCATAGAGAACCAGGCATCCTGTTTGATGGAGGCCGGTGTCTTGCCGTTCGGTGAAATGAACAGAGATAACTCGTTCGGTTTCAGCAGCGGACGTATATCGAAATTGTTATATTCGGGTTTCGTATTCTCGATTCGGGGGAATACCCATATTTGCAGGAATTCCAATTGTTCTTCCTTGCTGTCGTTATACTCACTATGATAGATACCACTGCCCGTACTCATCACTTGGATATCACCGGGAGTAATCGTTTTCGTATTTTGTACACTGTCGCCATGTCTCAGATACCCTTTCAACGGAATGGAAATTACTTCCATATTTTTATGTGGATGAGTATCAAATCCCATCGACGGGTCTACACTGTCATCATTCAGCACTCGCAAGGCTCCGAAATGGATTCTTTCCGGATTGTAATAGTTAGCAAAACTGAATGTGTGGTGGGTTTTGAGCCAGCCATGATTAAAATAGCCTCTTGATGAAGCTCTGTCGATTACTTTTTTCATAATCTTCCTTTCTTTTTTATAGAACTTTGTTGTGTGCTTTGTTCGCACTTTTATAATAGGACAACAATTAAAGAGTACACAAAGTTCTCGGCCGGAAACTCAATAAGAAAGAAGGTTATTTTTTTATTTCAGAAAAAATACATACGTTTGTAACATCATAACAATACCTTTGTGCCCAAAAGTAAAGAAAATATGTACGCAACAGACACGCTTATGGACGAACGGGAGTTAGTTCTCCGTCTGATAGACGGCGATGAGGATGCCTTTTGCGAACTCTATGCCGCCTATAAGAATCGCTTGCTGTATTTTGCGATGAAGTTCGTCAAGTCTCGTGAGTTTGCCGAAGATATTTTTCAGGACGCGTTTACGGTTGTATGGCAAAGCAGGCGTTTTATCAATCCGGATGCGTCTTTCTCCTCCTACTTATATACGATTGTACGCAATCGTATTCTTAATCAGATACGGGATATGGCGAATGAAGATAAGTTGAAAGAGCATATCCTTTCTCATGCGATTGATTCGGCCAATGAAACGAATAATAAAATATTGTTCGATGATTTGAAGGATGTCGTTAGCCGCGCACTGGAACAATTGACTCCCCGTCAGCGTGAAGTCTTTAATATGAGCCGCGATTTACAGATGTCCCATAAAGAAATTGCCGAAGCGCTGGGAGTCTCTGTCAATACCGTACAGGAGCATATTTCTGTTTCGTTGAAAGTGATTCGTGCCTACTTGACTAAATATTCGGGTACTTCTGCTGACATATTGCTGATTCTACTTTGTCTGAATTTATAATAAATGTTAATCATACCCTAGCTGTTTCCTGCCTTTGTGTATTACTAATACGAAGGGGAGAAATCAGCACCCTTATTTGAATATATGATGAAAGATACGAAGACAGAAAAAAATAAATTACGTCGCTATCTGGATGATATGTACATCCGGGAGGAAGCATCGCAGTTACTGGAAAGTATGAGAGATGCTGACCATAAAGATATATTGGATGAGTTGTCTGCCGAAGTCTGGGAGGAATCCGTCAGCCAGCAGCCTGTTACTGACTTGGAGCGTGAGAAGTATAAAAAGGAGGCTCGCCAGTTGCTGAAACATATTGAACATAAGAAACGTACCTGGTTCCGTCGGGTAATGACGATTGCAGCCAGTGTGGCGGCTGTAATAGCCATCGTGACAGGAAGTATCAGTTATTTCCGGTATATGAGTGAGCAGCAGATAACTTTCGCTGAAATCTCAACCTCTTTTGGAGAGAAGAAACGGGTGGAATTACCGGACGGAACTATATTAGTGTTGAACTCTTGTTCACAAGTACGTTATCCTGATTCTTTTCAAGGGGATATCCGGAAAGTGGAACTGGAAGGAGAAGGATATTTCAGGGTTGCCCATAATGAAGATATGCCGTTTATTGTACAGACGAAGCGACTGGATGTTCGTGTTTTGGGAACTCGGTTTGATGTAAAATCTTACTCTACGGATGAAATCGTATCGGTAAGTGTAGAGAGTGGCAAAGTACAGGTTGATCTGCCGGAAGCAATGATGCGATTGACTGCAAAAGAACAAGTTCTGATAAATACCGTTTCCGGTGAATATAGTAAGAAGAAGGAAGAACGTGGGGTAGCAGTCTGGATCAAGGGAAGCCTGCGTTTTAACAGTACTCCGATCCGGGATGTGGCAAAAGAACTGGAACGTGTTTATAATTGTCAGATAACCTTTGCTTCCGGACAGGAATTTGATAATCTGATTACCGGTGAACATGACAATAAGAGTCTGGAGTCCGTACTTAAATCCATCGAATTTATCAGTGGTGATATCAAATATAAGAAAGAGGGCATCAATGTACTTCTTTATAAAGAATGAGATGAATAATAGATAATGTTCAACCTTTTAAAAAATAATAGATGAAAACAGCTCCTTCATGAACCTCCCCAAAATGATAGAAGCACTCCAAAGGAATGCCTCTATCCGCAATCCGGACGGATATTCATAAGCTTCGACCCAAATGAATAACGTATCGCACGTTGCTTGTTTTTAATAACTTTAGTCAATTACTAAAACGCACAAATTTATGAATAATCTTCTTATTTGTAAAGGAAAAAGTAGAAATAGCTGCTCGTTTTTAGCTTTTTTACTATTCACCTTCCTTTTAGTTGCTCCGACTGCTGCTCAGACATTGAAAGAGAACAACATTACGCTCCGTGTACAAAACGAGCCGGTAGAAAATGTTTTCAATAAAATCAGTGAACAGACCAACTTTAAATTTATCTACGATCAGGAAACGGTAAATAACGCTCCGCATGTTTCTTTTGATGTAAAAAACGCTACGCTTAAACAAATTCTGGGAGTGATAACTACTCAGTCAAAACTTTATTTCAATAGGACCGATAATACAATTGCTGTCAGTAAACAGCCGCTTAAAGAAGAAAGCGCTCAACGTACACGTACCGTTCAGGGAGTGGTTGTAGATGATAAGGGAGAGCCAGTTATTGGTGCCAGTGTCCAGATCAAAGGAGAGGGCAGTGGTACGATTACCGATATGGACGGACGATATTCGTTGATGAATATACCGGAATCGGCTACATTGACAATTTCCTATATTGGCTATAAGACCGTCAGCCTTTCTGCAAAAGATAAGAATACGGCTAAGATTACGTTGACCGAAGACAGCAAGATGATCGATGAAGTAGTAGTGGTAGGATATGGTGTACAGCGGAAACGGGATGTGTCTACTTCCATCTCTTCCGTGAAAGCCGAGCAGATTGCGGAGGTTTCTGCTTCCGACTTTCGTCAGGCATTAGCTGGAAAGATGCCGGGAGTGCAAGTGACTCAGCCGAGCGGTGACCCGGAAGGAAGTGTCAGTATCCGTGTTCGTGGTATCAGTACAGTCAATGCGGGGAGTGATCCTCTCTATATCATTGACGGTGTACCTGTGGAGCGTGGCTTTGCCAATCTGAATAATAATGATGTCGAGTCGGTAGAGGTACTTAAAGATGCTTCGTCTGCTGCGATTTATGGTAGCCGCGGATCAAATGGTGTAATTATTATCACTACCAAACAAGGGCAGTCGGAAAAAATGAAAGTACAATATGATGGATATTATGGTATCCAGAGTGTTTCGAAAAAACTTCCGATGTTGAATGCTTATCAGTTTGCGGAGTTTGCCAAAGACGGGCATGATAATTCTTATCTGGATGCTAATCCCGGTGGTTCGCCCAATGACCCTAATGGTATGCGTCCGAATTCATGGGAACGGATTCCTGCAGAACTTTTTCCTTATCTGAACGGCGATCAGGGATTAACGGACACAGACTGGCAGGATGCAATTTTCCGTAGTGCGGCTACAACCAGCCATAATATTTCTATCTCCGGCAGAGGAAAGACCGTTGGTTATTTTATTTCTGCTAATTATTATGATAAAGAAGGTATTATCATCAATTCTGATTTCAAGAAATATAGCATGCGTATGAATCTGGACGGAAAATATAAAAGACTGAAATTCGGTCTTAATTTCTCTCCTTCTTATTCGACTTCCAATCGGGTGGATGCTTCCGGATCGAATGGTATTGTTCAGTCGGCCTTGATGATGCCTCCTGTGTGGCCGGTATATAATTCCGACGGTAGTTATAACTATCAGGGAAATGGCTATTGGAGAATTGGCAATGACTATCAGCACAATGCGGTATTAAACCCTGTGGCAATGGCCAATCTGCAATCGGACGTAGTAGACCGTATGGCAATTGTAGGGAAAGTCTTTGCCGAACTGGAACTTTTCAAGGGACTTACTTATAATATTTCTTTCGGTGGTGATTATTATGGTTCTCATAATGATCAGTATCGTTCGTCAGAACTACCCTTACTGGGCCAGAAATATTATGATATCAAGTCGAACCCTACTGCATACAGCTCCTCCGGTTTTTATTTCAATTGGCTGATTGAGAATAAGATTAATTATAATACAGTGATTAATGAAGATCATTCGATTAATGCGGTTCTGGTGCAATCTGCACAAAAAGAAACTTATAAAGGAGATAATGTGACGGCTACCGATTTTCCGAATGATTATATACAGACGATCTCCGGTGGAACAGTTATAAAGGGGGCGTCTGATAAGACCCAATGGTCGATTGCTTCCTATCTGGCTCGTGTGCAATATAGTTATAAAGGTAAATATATGGCTTCCGGAGCTATTCGTGCGGATGGTTCTTCCCGTTTCGGAAAAAATAACCGCTGGGGATATTTCCCGTCCGCATCATTGGCATGGAGAGTTAGCGGGGAGGATTTCTTCACGAAGGCGAAATTTCTCTCCTTTGTAGATGACTTGAAAATCAGAACCAGTTATGGTGTCACAGGTAACTTTCAGATAGGCAACTACGATCATCTGTCATTGATGGCTCTTGATAATTATATACTGGGTACGGGTAACGGGCAACTGGTACAAGGCTATAAACCCAATACTATTAAGAATGATGATTTAAGCTGGGAAAAGAATGCAATGGTCAATGTCGGTGTGGACCTGCAAATGTTCAAAGGATTATTGGGGATAACAGTTGATTACTATAATACCAATACCTCCAATATGTTGCTGAATGTTCCTGTTCCTCATCTGACCGGATACAGCACTGCCCTGATGAATATTGGAAAAGTAAATAACCGTGGTTGGGAAATAGCCTTGACATCTCAGAAAAATTTCACCAAAGACTTTGGGTATTCTTTTAATGCCAACTATGCTACGAATACCAATGAAGTAAAAGCTCTTGGTCCGGGAAATGCTCCCATTATCTCTACCGGAAGCGTAGATCATGCTTATTATATCACAAAAGTAGGCGAACCGATCGGATGTTACTATTTGCTGGTGCAGGACGGTATCTTTTCCAACGAAGAAGAATTGAAGAAATATCCTCATTTCAGCAATACTCAGCCGGGAGACTTCCGTTTTGTAGATGTGGATGGAGACGGTGTGATGGACTTGGACAAAGACCGTACGATAGTAGGTAACTATATGCCCGACTTCACCTATGGATTTGGTGGTAAAGTATGGTATAAAGGCATTGATCTTGACTTTAACTTCCAGGGAGTTTACGGTAATGAGATTCTGAATCTGAATCGTCGCTATATTGATAATCTGGAAGGAAACACCAATGGTACCACGATTGCCCTGAATCGCTGGAAAAGTGCGGATAACCCCGGAAATGGTCAGGTGAACCGTGCCAACCGCAAATCGAAAGGTTATAATGGCCGTACTTCAACCTGGCATCTGGAAGATGGTTCTTATTTGAGATTGCAGAATGTAACGTTAGGATATACTTTGCCTCAGAATCTGACACGTCGTTTCTTTGTGGAGAAGTTGAGAGTCTATGTCTCCGGACAGAACCTTTGGACATCTACCAACTACGGTGGATACAATCCGGAAGTAAATGCACGTCCGAGCAATTCACTTTCGCCGGGTGAGGATTACGGAACATATCCGCTGGCGAAAACTTTCTTGTTTGGATTAAATATAACACTTTAGTCATCCTTAAAAAATATACGGTATATGAAAATATATAGACAAATCCTATTCTTGGCAACTGCTTTTGTATCAGTGGCCTGTACAGATAGCTTTTTCGACTTGGAGCCAAGTAGCAGTGTGCCTACAGATAAAGTATACAAGACAGCAGACGATTTTAATGTAGCAGTGATCGGCTGTTATTCTAAATTGCAGGGACAGGTTTCCTACTTCACGGAATGCTGCGAATATCGGAGTGACAACCTGTCGTTGAGTGCTCCTACTGCCGGAACACAAGACCGTTATGATATAGATCAGTTTGCGGATAAAGCCTCTAATGGAATATTGGAATCCGCCTGGGCGAATTTTAATAACGGAGTATATCGCTGTAATTTGGTATTGGACAAAATAGACGCAGCTGACTTTGATGCTACGTTGAAGAAACAATATAAAGGGGAAGCGCTTTTCGTGCGTGCTCTTACTTATTTTAATATGTATCGCTTGTGGGGTGGAATTCCGATGACTGATAAAGTGGTGACGGTGGCTGAAGCTCTTAAAATCGGAAGAAGCTCAGAGCAGCAGGTCTTTGATTTTCTTACCGGCGATTTGAATCAGGTTATCAATGAGAATATGTTGCCTTCTTCTTATACGGGTACTGATATGGGACGTGCGACCTCCGGTGCTGCAATGGCATTGCTGGGAAAGATTTATCTGACTTTCCATAAGTGGACAGAGGCACGCAATGTTCTTTCGCAACTGATAGGCAGATATTCTTTGATGCCCACACCGGATAAAGTCTTTGATGTCGATAATAAAATGAACGATGAAATCATTTTCGCAGTGCGCTTTAATAAGGACGTTGAGGGTGAAGGACATGGCTATTGGTTTTCAATTATCAACCTGACAGATGATACTAACCAGACAAAGGCTTTGAAGGAGTGCTATAAAGACGGTGATAAACGCAAAGACCTGATCACTTATGTGAAAGTAGAAGATAAAGTCTGCGTAATGAATAAATTCAAGGATTTGAAAAGTGCGACATACAATACCGTCGGTAACGATCAGATTATTCTTCGTTATGCCGATGTACTGTTAATGTATGCCGAAGCACTGAACGAAATCAGCTATAGCAACTCTCAGACTTCTGATGCAATGGTTGCTTTGAATGCGGTACATACCCGTGCCGGCTTATCTCCGGTTCAGATTACGGAACTGGCAGATCAGGATAGTTTCCGTAAAGCCATTATGCTGGAACGCCAACAGGAATTTCCTTATGAGGGACACCGTTGGTTTGACCTTGTTCGCATGGGAGGTGCCAAGGAAGCTATGAAAGCGGAGGGACATACAATTCAGGATTTCCAGTTTCTGTATCCTATTCCTAAAACGGAATTGGAAAGAATCAACAATACTGAGTTGTTGTGGCAGAATCCGGGGTATTAATATGGTTAAACTTAAAGAATTCAGACGATGAAAAAAATAATATATAGCTTGTTGTTTGTCATTACGGCAGTTTGTGCAGCTTGTGACGAAGAACTGCCAAAAGCAAGTTTTGATTTATATGAATTAAAGACGCTTACGGCAACGGCCGGAGATATGAATGTGGCACTTTCCTGGGAAGCATATCCGGACGCCCGTCCTGATGAATATCTTATTAGCTGGACTTCGGGCTCTTCGGAAGCGGAAGGAGGGCAAATGACTGTGGAGGCTGAGGCTTCCGGTGCAACTGTCAGTGATCTTGTCAATGATGTTGCTTATACAG
>OJLA01001533.1_pt1 | contig 15517 bp, 5 predicted proteins | sample 1596611 | NCBI WGS metagenome assembly OJLA01 (sample SAMEA4350168, study PRJEB24818) | metagenome | biome: human; feature: gut; material: faeces | place: Denmark | collected 2013-09
ACTTTATATAATCATTTTAAAAAATTATATTTTGTGAAATTAGCTATTTTTTATAATAAAGATATAACTCAAAGTTTACAACTAAAGCCAAATCAATTATTTTTAGTAAATAAATATAAAATACAAGCAAAAGGATTTAAAACAAAAGAGCTTATGCAAATTATACAAGAATTAGAAAACTTAGACTATAAGTATAAAATAGGATTAATAGACTTAAATGTTGGACTAGAAGCAATCCTTTGCGCATATTGCTCATAAAAAGGAAAGTGATAATATTTGAAGAAAAAAAGAAAGAAAAAAACAGAAGATGAAAATTATGTTCCAAAAGCTTTTAAGAAAGACGAGAAAAAAGGCAAAAAGGGGCAAAAGGAAAAGAAAGAGAAGAAAGACAAAAAAAAGGACAGAAAATTAGTTTTAATAATTGTAATATTAGTAACAATTATATTAGCAATAGTTTTAGGGAATTCAGCATATAAATGGAAAATATTAGCTAAAGAAATGGTAAAATACGAAAATTCAACAGTATTAGATAGTGATGGAAATGAAATTGCTAAATTAGGATGTACAAGAAAAAATACACCTATAAAAATAGAAAATGTGCCAAAAAACTTGAAAAATGCATATATAGCAATAGAGGATGAAAGATTTTATAAACATGGTGGTATAGACATAAAAAGAACCGGTGGAGCTATTATTAGTTATATAACCCATTTTGGTAAATCCTCATATGGAGGAAGTACAATTACACAACAATTAGTTAAAAATTTGACAGGAGATAATACAGATACAATTACAAGAAAAGTAAAAGAATGGTGGAAAGCAGAGCTGCTAGAGACAGAATTGTCAAAAGATGAAATATTAGAAGCTTATTTTAACATTATATATGTAGGACCACATATGTATGGAGTTGAAGTAGGGAGTCAATATTACTTTAGTAAGACAGTTTCAGAATTATCATTAGAAGAATGTGCTTTTTTGGCTGGAATGAATAATGCACCTAATTCTTATAATCCTTTTGGAGAAAAAGATAATTCAGAGAAAATAAAAAAAAGAACTAAAACAGTATTAAAGAAGATGCTAGACTTAAACTATATCGATGAAGATAGTTATAATATAGCAGTAAATAATGTGGATAATGGATTACAATTTAAAAAAGGAAAAATTGAAACAGATAGTGCGGTATATTCTTATCATACAGATGCGTTAATTTCACAAGTAGTAAGTGATGTTTCTAAAAAATATAATATATCAGAGATATTTGCTACTAATTATATAAATATGGCAGGACTAAAGATATATAGTACTCAAAATTCTAAGATTCAAAAAACAGCTGAAAGTGAATTTGAAAAATCAAAATATCAAATACAATCGAAAAATGGAGGTAATTCATCACAAGCAGCAATGGTTATAATAGACCACAAAACAGGCTATGTAATTGGATGTGTTGGAGGACTTGGAAAAAAGACAGAGGTAAGACCACTAAATAGGGCTACACAGAGCATAAGACAAACTGGTTCATGTATCAAACCGCTATCAGTACTGATTCCTGCAATTGATAAAAAAATAATAACAGCATCTTCAATATATGATGATATAGAACAAGACTTTCCAAATGGATATCATCCAACAGATTACAATAAACCATTAGGAAAAATAACAGTTAGAAGAGCAGTAGAATCTTCACAAAATATTCCATTTGTAGAAATAATGCAGCAATTGCAACCACAAAATTCGATTAAATATTTAAAAAAGATGGGAATATCAACATTAACAGAAGAAGATGAAACATTAGTACTTGCACTAGGAGGATTGCAAAAAGGAATAAGTACACTAGAGATGGCGGCTGGATATGCAATGATAGCAAATGATGGAGAATATATACAACCAACGTTTTATACGAATATTAATAATAGTGAAGGAGCTACTATTTTAAAAACGCAACAAAAGAAGAAAAGAGTTGTTTCACAAGATGTGGCATATATAGTTAAGGAAATACTGACACAGCCAGTAAATGGAACAAAAGGAACAGCAACATATTGTAAAATTTCTGGAGTAGATGTTGCAGCTAAAACAGGAACAACAGATGAAAACTATGATAGATGGCTTTGTGGCTTTACACCATATTATACTGCAGCAACATGGTATGGATTTGATGAAAATGAAACAATAGAATACAATAAAAGAAACCCAGCTGGATTATTATGGGCTAATGTAATGTCTAAAATACATGCAGGACTAAAAAATGCGAATTTTGAAAAGCCAAGTACTATTTCTACTTGCAACATATGTGCAGAAACTGGAAAAATTGCAACTACTGAATGTACAAATGTATATACTGAATATTATTTACAGAACACAATACCAGACTTATGTGATAAACATTCTGGAACAGAATTAAAGAAAAATACAACAACGAAAACACAAAATGAAAATGGTACTGTTGAAGAAATTACTAAAGATATAGATGCAATTGATCCTCAACAAATAGAAACAAATGTACAATAGAAAAAGTATAAAATATATATTGACAAAAATAAAAAATTAGTAGATAATAACAATGATTAACAAAAAGAAAAAAATGCTAAAACAGAGCATAGAAAAAACATAGGAGGAAAATTAAATATGTACGTGTTTAACAGAATAACTGTAAATCCGCAATTACCAAAAAGAATTGGGAGAATAACAGAAATAGCAAATAATTTATGGTGGTCTTGGAATACAGAATTTTTAAGATTATTCAAAATGATAGATATAGATTTATGGGAGAGATGCAATAAAAATCCTGTGAAATTTTTAAAATCAGTAGAACAGGAAAAGCTAGAAAATGCTGCAAGAGATATTGCATTTATAAAAGAATATGACAAAATAGTTAGTAATTTTGATTCATATATGAACAGTAAGAATACTTGGTTTAACTCAAAATATCCAGATAATAGAAATGATTTAATAGCATATTTTTCAGCTGAATATGGATTAGACCAAACAATAGCAATATATTCAGGTGGTCTTGGAATATTATCTGGTGACCATCTAAAATCTGCAAGTGACTTAGGTATTCCGTTAGTTGCTGTAGGTTTATTATATAAAAATGGATATTTTAATCAAATAATAGATAGATATGGAATGCAAAGACCAGAATATAGAGATTTAGACATATATGATTTACCAATAACACCAGTAAAAGATTTGGATGGAAATGATTTAATATTATTTATAAAATTTCCAAAAAGAAGAATATATTTAAAAGTATGGGAAATAAATGTAGGAAGAGTAAAACTATATTTGATGGATTCAGATATAGACATTAATAATGTAGAAGATAGAGATACAACAGAACGTTTATATGGTGGAGACCAAGAAATGAGAATAAGACAAGAAATTATACTTGGAATGGGAGGAGTTAGTCTATTAAGAAGATTAGGACTAACACCAACTGTATATCATATGAATGAAGGCCATTCAGCGTTTTTAAACCTTGAATTAATAAAAAATACAATAAAAGAAAAACAAGTTTCTTTTGATGTAGCAAGAGATATAGCATCATCAAAAACAGTATTTACAACACATACGCCTGTTCCAGCAGGAAATGATATATTCCCACTAGACTTAGTAGAAAAATATTTCAAAGATTTTTGGCCAAGATTAGGATTAACAAGAGAAGAATTTTTAAAATTAGGAATGAAACCTTGTGAAGGACTAGAACAAGGCTTCAACATGGGGATATTTGCTTTAAAAATTGCAGGAAAGAAAAATGGTGTAAGCAAATTACATGGTGAAGTATCAAGAGAACTATTTGCAGATGTATGGCCACATATAGCTCCAAGTGAATCACCAATAACATATGTAACAAATGGAATTCACACATGTACATGGTTAGCTCCAAAAATGAAAGAATTATACAATAAATATTTAATGCCATATTGGCAAGACAATATACATGAAGATTATGTATGGGAAAAAATAAAAACAATTCCAGATGAAAAAATGTGGAAGGTTCATATGGAAAGAAAAGAAAAATTAATAGCATTGGTTAAAGAAAATGTAACAAGAAGATTAAGAAGAGAAGGGGTAAGCTACGAAGAAATAATAGAAGCTACATCAAAATTAAAACCAGAAGCATTAACAATAGGATTTGGAAGAAGATTTGCAACATATAAGAGAGCTACTCTAATTTTTAAAGACTTAGAAAGAATAACACAAATTTTAAATGATGAAAATAGACCAGTTCAGTTAATATTTGCAGGAAAAGCACATCCAGCAGATAGAGAAGGTGCAGACTTAATAAAATATATACATGAAATATCAATGAAGCCACAATTCAAAGGAAAAATATTTATTCTTGAAAATTATAATATAGAAATTTCAAGATATATGGTAAGTGGTGTAGATGTTTGGCTAAATAATCCAAGAAGACCAATGGAAGCATCAGGAACAAGTGGACAAAAAGCTTCTGTAAATGGAGTTGTAAACTTTAGTGTGCTAGATGGATGGTGGGCAGAAGGATATAATCAAAAAAATGGTTGGGCAATAGGAACAAACAAAGAGTACTCATCATATGAAGAACAAGATATAGCAGATAGTAATAGCATATACTATACATTAGAAAACAAGATTATTCCAGCATATTATGATAAAGATAGAAATGGAATATCAAAATCTTGGATGGAATATATGAAAAATTCAATAATGACAACAGCTGGAAAGTATAGTACAGCAAGAATGTTGGTAGATTATACAAGAAAATTATATATACCACTATGTAATTTAACGAAAAAATATTATACAGATCTTAACAGAGTAACAGAATATGATGCTTGGAAAGCAAGTATGTATTCAAATTGGAAAGATGTAAAAATTGAACAAGTTGAGAGTAATGCAGATAATATAACTGTTGATGCAGGAGAAGAGATTGAAGTAAGATGTGAAGTAACACTTCCAAATATTGATTCAAACTCAATTAGAGCAGAAGTATATTATGGCAAATTCTTAGAAAATGGTACTGTACAAGATATAAAAATAATTCCAATGAAGATGGAAAAAAGAGATGAAGAAAATAAAAAATATTATTATGTAGCAAAAATTAATTTAACAACAGGTGGAAACTATGGATACTCATTTAGAGTTATGCCTCAAAATGAAATGTTATTAGATAGTGAAAATATGGATTTGGTTAAATGGATTGAAAAATAGCGCAAAAATATTGCGCTATTTTTTTTTGAATACAGTAAAATTATGGAAAAAGTATTTACAAATAATAAAAAATATAATATAATGATGCCGTAAAAAATAATAAAAAAGGGGTGGAGCATATGATGCACAAAAAAGTCATCAAATTATTAGGTGCTTTGACTATTACTTTATTAATAGTAATGACACCTATAATGGTTCTAGCGACAAATGAAGGTGTCTCTGTAGTTAATACTCAAACAAATGAGTACATAATATATATTAAGGATTACACAGACAAAAATTTTAAGTATGCATTTACAAATAATGCAAGTCCAAAAGAAATGGATTTATCTTATATTAATTCAATCTCAGATTTGGGAGGAAGCCAAGGAGCATTTTTAGATGCTGAAACTTATGAAAAATTAAAAAATCAACCAATTTATATATGGGCAAAAGATGAAGAAGAAAATTTAATTCTAAATGGAGTTCAAATAGATTTCGAGAACTCATTAACCAAGGAAAACATAAATACAATAGAAAATACAACGAAAAGAATAGCAGTAGAAATTTCTACATCTAAAGACAGCACTGAATCAACAACACCAGTAAGAAACGAAATTATTGAAGGCGTAAAAGAAGTGGCAAAAGCTGGATATGTAAAAATAACAGACAGTAAAGATGCTGAATATTATTATCAAAGAGTAAAAACATCAGACTCAGAAGAATATGCAAAATTAATGGAATTAGCAGAAGAAATTAATAGCAAGTATTCTGAAATGGATATGTATGAAAAGGTTCAAGCAAATGAACAATTTTATAGTTTATATTCAAAGTTAACTAATGAGGCTAAATGGAAAAAAGTAGAAAATATGGAAATAAAACAGCCAGAATCAACAGAACAAAGTAATGGAACTGGAGATAAATATATAGTATTTTTGAAAAAAATTGCAAAAAGCGGTGATACAACACTAGATGCACAATTTTTACAAGAATATTATGATTATGAGCCAAATGCAGTAATAGAACGAGTAGAAACACAAGAAACCACAAAGTTACCAATAACATATGATAGTATTGCATTAATAGTTATATTAGCATTAGTAGTAATAGCATTAGTAGTAATCTTTATAAGAATGAAAAAGTTAAATAAGAAAAATGAAGAAAAATAGTCTAGAATTAAAAATTTACAAGATAATTTTTAGTATGTTATTAATAGTAGCAATTGTGGTAATTGGTATGATAGCTCATAAATACATAGGCGAAAACGAAAATGAAAAAGAAAGCCAAGATGTAGTAGAAGCTTTTAGTAACATAGATTTTTCAGAGATTACTGAGGAATCAAAAGAACAATTAGAATATAAAGGCTATAAGGTAATTGGAATAGTGAAAATTCCAAAAATAAATATTGAATATCCAATATTAGAAATTGGAAACATTGATCCAGAAAGTGCAAAAGAACCTATGAAGATATCTGTAATCAAATACTGGGGGGAAAAAGTAAATGATTACGGGAATTTGTCATTGGCAGGGCATAATAACAAAAGTGGTACAATGTTTGGAAAAACTAAAAAGCTCAGTGAAGGAGACATAGTAGAACTATCTGACTTGGAAGGAAAAACAATACAATATTCAATATATAATATTTTTACAACATCACCAAATGATGTGAATATCTTGCTACCAAGAGATGAACATGTAAGGGAAGTGACACTAATTACATGTACAAATGGAAATAAGCAAAGATTAATATTAAAAGCACAAGAAATATAGTTAATTTAGGGGGGAATTAAAATGGCGGATAAATCAAATACTATAAGCAAAAAGACTATTATAGCAATAGCAATAGTAATAGTTTTATTGTTTATCGCTGGTTTATCAGTAGGAATATTCTTAGCTGATAAAGGTAGTACTGAAGCTGTTGATAGAAACCAATCTACAGGAGAAAGTCAGACAACAGAAGAAAATAAAAATTCGGGTGAAAATAAAGCTAATGATGATCAAAAAGCTAATGAAAATAAAACAGGCGAAAATAATGCTGTTGATAATAATGAAAATAATCAAGTAGCAGAAAATAATGCTGTTGATAATAATGAAAATAATCAAGTAGCAGAAAATAATACTATTGATAATAATGGGAATAATCAAGTAGCAGGAAATAATAATGTAGCAAACAACGAAAACAACCAAGTAGCAGAAAATAATAGAAATAATGTAAATGGAGTTACAACAAATACAAATATTAATGAAGTTGGAGAAACAACAATAACAAGAGTAGAAGAACAAGAAAAGCTTGTATCAAGAGACTTTTGGAATTGGTGGACTCCATCAACAGTAGTGGCTTCAGGTTCAGCAGTAGCAGAGAGATTAATACCACAAACATCAGATTTTACAGTTGAAAAAATAGCTACAACTGGTGTAGGTGAAGATAAATTAGTATATGCCAATAAAAATATTACATATACAATAAAAGTTACAAATAATGGAGAACAAGAGTTAAAAAATATAGAAATAACAGATAAAATTCCAGAACAAACAACTTTTGTTTCTATTGATGATGCACAAAATTCAGGAACAACAATATTAGAAAATGATACAGTTATAGGCTTAAAATGGATTGTAACTGTACCAGCAAAAGAATCAATAGAAGTTAAATTTACAGTAAAAGTTAATGAAAATGCAACAGGTACAATATCAAATGCAGCAATAGTTAACGGTAAAGAAAGTAATGAAGAAAAAACATCAATTATAAATGCTAAAAAATCAAGCAAAATAATAGAAAAAAATAATGTTGAAGTAAAAGATGGTCTAGAGGTAGCAAAATTAGGAGACAAAATAAAATATACTATAACAGCTACAAATACAGGAGATATTTCTGGAAAAACAACAATAGAAGATACAGTACCAGTAGGAACAGAATTAATAGAAAGTTCTGTAACAGATGCTGGAAAAATAACAACAACAACTGATAATAGAAAACAAATTTCATGGAATGTTGAATTAGGAGCTAATGAGACAATCGAAAGAACATTTATTGTAGAAGTAAAAGATATAAGCGGAAAAATTGAAAATGTTGCAACAGTTGGAGGAGTTCCTACAAATCCAGATAAAAAAGATACAGCAGACATAAAAGTAGTAAAAGAAGTTACTGGCATAAAGAGAAATCAAGAAAATCTTGGAAAAGACGTAAAGGTTCAAGCTGGAGACGTAATTGAGTACAAAATAAAAGTAACAAACACTGGTAGTTTAGATTTAACTAATGTAGTACTTGATGAAAAACTTGTAGGAATCAATATTAATGCTAAAGACTTAAAAATAGGAGATTTAAAAGCAGGAGACAGCAAAGAAATATTTGCTACATATACTGTAACTTATGAAAAAGACATAAAAGGAAAGGCTGATGAAAATGGTAATCCATTACCAATAATTAATGAAGTTTTTGTTAAAGGAGAATCAGTTCCTACAAAACCAGACCAAAAATCAGAAGAAGTTAGTGATGATTCAAAAGTTGAAACACCAGTTAAAGAAGCGCCTTCTTATGATATAAGTAAAATTGCAGATAAAGAAAAAGTAACAACAGCAGGAGAAGTAATAACATACACAATAACAGTAAAAAATACGGGAAATACAATATTAAAAGATCTTACTGTAAGAGATGCTATGCTTGGAATTGATAAAGTTATTAGTGAAATTAAAATAAATGGCACAAATGTGATTTCTAAAAAATATATAGTAACACAAGATGATATAGACAAAGGTGGAGTAATAAAAAATATTGTAACAGTTGGAGATAAGGAAACAGAAAGAGATGTTGATGTAGAACAAAATCCAGGTTATACAGCAGTAAAAACAGCTGATAAAGAGAAAGTAACAACAGCAGGAGAAGTAATAACATATACAATAACAGTAACAAATACAGGAAATACAACATTAAAAGATATTCCAGTAGTTGATGATATGGCTGGAATAAATACAAAGATTGATACAATCGAAGTAGGAAAATCAGCAAGTGTAACAGGAAGATATACAGTAACACAAGCAGATATAGATAAAGGTGGAAAAATCCACAATGTAGCAACAGCAGGAGATAAATCACCAGAAAAAGATGTTAATGTAGAACAAAATCCAGGTTATACAGCAGTAAAAACAGCTGACAAAGAAAAAGTAACAACAGCAGGAGAAGTAATAACATACACAATAACAGTAACAAATACAGGAAATACAACATTAAAAGATATTCCAGTAGTTGATGATATGGCTGGAATAAATACAAAGATTGATACAATCGAAGTAGGAAAATCAGCAAGTGTAACAGGAACATACACAGTAACACAAGCAGATATAGACAAAGGTGGAAAAATCCACAATGTAGCAACAGCAGGAGATAAATCACCAGAAAAAGATGTTAATGTAGAACAAAATCCAGGTTATACAGCAGTAAAAACAGCTGATAAAGAGAAAGTAACAACAGCAGGAGAAGTAATAACATACACAATAACAGTAACAAATACAGGAAATACAACATTAAAAGATATTGCTGTTAAAGATGATATGGCTGGAATAAATACAAAGATTGATACAATCGAAGTAGGAAAATCAGCAAGTGTAACAGGAACATATACAGTAAAACAATCAGATATAGATAAAGGTGGAAAAATCCACAATGTAGCAACAGTTGGAGATAAATCACCAGAAAAAGATGTTCCAGTAGAACAAAATTCAAGTTATACAGCAGTAAAAACAGCTGACAAAGAGAAAGTAACAGCAGCAGGAGAAGTAATAACATACACAATAACAGTAACAAATACAGGAAATACAACATTAAAAGATATTGCTGTTAAAGACGATATGGCTGGAATAAATACAAAGATTGATACAATCGAAGTAGGAAAATCAGCAAGTGTAACAGGAACATATACAGTAAAACAATCAGATATAGATAAAGGTGGAATGATTCACAATGCAGCAACAGCTGGAGATAAGACACCAGAAAAAGATGTTCCAGTAGAACAAAATTCAAGTTATACAGCAGTAAAAACAGCTGACAAAGAGAAAGTAACAGCAGCAGGAGAAATAATAACATACACAATAACAGTAACAAATACAGGAAATACAACATTAACAGATATTGCTGTTAAAGATGATATGGCTGGAATAGATACAAAGATTGATACAATTGAAGTAGGAAAATCAGCAAGTGTAACAGGAACATATACAGTAAAACAAGAAGATATAGATAAAGGTGGAAAGATCCACAATGTAGCAACAGTTGGAGATAAATCACCAGAAAGAGATGTTGAGGTAGAACAAAATCCATGTATATTAGTAAATAAAGATGCAACTGCAGTAAAAGCAAAAGATGCAGAAGGATTTACAGATATAACAGAAACAACAAAAGTAAGACCAGATGATGTTATAGAATATACAATAGTGGTAACAAATACAGGAAATACAACATTAGAAGACATAAAAATAACAGATTCGTTAAATGTAAAATATGATGATAAAGATGTAAATGCAGGAAATACTGTATATACAATAGAATCATTAGAGCCAGGTAAGTATGTTGAAATAAAAGTTTATTACACAGTAACAGCAGAAGATGTAAAAACTGAAGGAACAATAAACAATGTGGCAACTGCAACAGCTAAAGATGGAACACATGATGATGATAATGATAATAAAGTTGTAAAAAATCCAAATACTCAAGTAACAGCAACAAAAGCATGGGAAAACATGGATAGTGATGCTGCAAAAGCAAATACATTAACATCAATAAAACTACAAGTAAAAAATGGTGATACAGTAGTAGCAGAACAAGAAGTGACAGAAAAAGATAACTGGACATATACATTTAGAAACTTGCCAGTATATGATGCAAATGGAAACAAAATCACATATACAATAGATGAAGCTGTAGTGAGTGCTAAAGACCAAGCAAAATTAGATTTATATGAGAAATCAATTAAAAATGGAGTAATTACAAATACATTTAAACCAGAGAGAGTAACAGAAAAAACAGATGTTACAATGACAAAAGTATGGGAAGACAACAATAATACATTCAATACAAGACCAGATAGCATAATATTAACAGTAAATGGTATAGATTATGAGGTAACAGGAACAAAGAAAGCTGATTCATGGTCAAGAACTGAAAATTTACCTAAATATGATGCAGAAGGAAGAGAAATATCTTATACTGCAACAGAAAAGACAGTACCAACAGGATATGAAAAGGTATCAGAAGAAGGTCTAACTGTAACAAATAGAGCAAATGAATTAATAAATAAAACAGCATATAAAGCAGATGCAAATGGCAACATTGGAAGTCCAGCTACAAATAAAGATACATTTGCAGCAAACGAAACAGTATATTATAAAATTACATTAAAAAATGCTGGAAGTGAGCCGATTTCCAAAACAGTTACAGACGAAATTCCATTAAGATTAACATTAAATACAGTTGATGGAAAAAATGGAGAAAGTGGAACAACTGACAAAGGAGACAATTGGACAGTTACTAAAAATGATAAAGAACAATCAGTAGTAACATGGGAAGTAAAAGACTTAGCAGCAGGGGAAACAAGAGAATTAATAATAAAAGCAACAGTTGTAGCAGAAGCAGAATATAAAGATATATGCAACAAGACAATTGATGGAACAACAGCATATACTGCAAAACTATTTGTAAGAAAAGATGGAAAAGTACCATATGAAGGTAGTGGAACTGGATATGATGCATCACTATATACAGGAGAACTAGGAACAGTTTACTTAAATAGCTCAGATTTACACTATGATACTAATGCAAACTTAAAGAATGATGATCTATATTATTTGATAAAAAATAATAATATAATAACAGACATGGTTGCAAAAGGAATAACAAGAACTCAATTAGTCGATGCATTAAAAACAAATGGAACAACATTAGCTGATGATGAAGTTGTAGTATGGTATGTAATAAAGAATGAATCTGATGGATATCACATAGATGGTGTAATCAGAAAGATTTCATCATTAACAGAAATTACTAATACAGCTTTTACAGATAAAGTAAGCTCAGACTCAACAATAAAATTAGAAGATATTGAAATTGGTCAAAGAGGAAGCATAACAGTAAAAAGTATTACATCTTCAACAGATACAGTATCAACACCAATGGATGTAGTATTTGTACTAGATACTTCTGGAAGTATGACATATGGATTAAAAAATACAAATTCACAAGAAGAAAGTAGAGCTAAAGCTATGGTAAATGCTGTAAATAGTTCTATCAAAACTATAATGAGTAAAAATAAAGACAGTAGAGTAGGTGTAGTTGGATTTAGTGGAGATGCATCAACAATTATTCCATTAGAAAATTATGCTCAAGGTATAGACTATTTAACAAGAGAATATTCAGCAGGTGATAGGAGACATGATAGTAGCCAAACAATAAAATCTAATGTTGGAAATAAAACATCAAGAGAAGTAACAGGGGGAACTAATACACAATCAGGTATAAAATTAGGTGCAGAGATGCTTACAAGTGTTCAGAATACAACAACAGCAACAGTTACATTAAAAGATGGAACAACAAAGACTATAACTCGTACACCATTATTAATCTTAGTTACAGATGGGGAACCAACATATTATTATGCTAGTGAAACTGCAACTGGAAAGGTTAATGGACATGGATATACAAATGAAACAGACGAGAATTACTATTATTGGACATTAAGAACTGCTAAATATTGTAAAAAACAAATAACAAACAAATATTATAAAAACACTGATAAAACAGCTAAAGTATTTACAATAGGAATTGGTTTAAGTGGAAATGAAGCAGTAGCAATGTTAGATCCAACTGCAGACAAAGTAAATGCATGCAACAACAATAATTGGCAACAAAAAGCACTATATGATTTAATTACAAACAATGGAACAGCACCAGGTGCATATAGTTATGCAGATGGAAGTAAAACAGGAGAAATAACAGAAAGCGACTTAACAGATTTCTTAAATACATCTATAGATTCTTCATCAGAAAATGAAGAAAATAGAGCAATAACAGTAGAAGAATCTAAAGCAAGAAGAGTTGAACTTGGAAATATTAATACAAGCAAAGAATTTGAATTAAAAGTTGGTGAAAAGACTTATAGTTCAATAAGTGCTGCACAAAATGCAGGTTACTTAAAGAAAGATTCAAAAGGATACTATATTGACTTAACTAAAGTTGAAAGAAGTACAGATGTTGATGTAACATATTGGGCCAATTAATAATTAAAAGAGAATTTCGAAAGAAATTCTCTTTTTGTAATAACTGCTATTTACAAAAACAAATAATAAATATATAATAAAATTGAAAAGGGGAAGATATGAAAAAACTAAAGAAAATAAGTATTATACTAATGATATTAATTTCTTTTCTAATAGCACCAAAAGTTTTTGCAAAAAGTAATAATGATGAAATTAGGAAAGTAGAATATTCAGAAGATTTTAAAAGATGGTTAAAACTATCTGATGAAGAAAAAAATAAAACAATACAGCCAAGAATGTATGATGTAATTGTTACAGATTTTAATACGAGAAATGTATTTTATAAAGTAAGATTATTAGGAGCTAAAAGTAATTCAAAATATAATTTAAAAAATATAATACCAGAAAATTTATTAACAAAAGATCAACAGCAAACGAATTCGTGTTGGACGTTTGCGGCATTAACATCATTAGAAACAAATTTAGCTTTATCTGATTATAGGCAAGGCACAAAATCAAAAACATATGATTTTTCAGAAAGGCATATGGAATATGCTACAAGTAAAATATTTAAAAATAATGAAACAAATGAAGGTGGTTATAATAGAACTGTTGGAGAAGGTGGGCAATGGTATATAGCAGAATCATATCTAACAAATGGAAGTGGTGCTATTCCAGAATCAGAAATGCCATTTGAAAATAATGAGGATCTAATAGAAATAGATCAAATAAAAAATCAAACAATCTCAAGCCAAATATATGATACAATAGATTTTCCTGATTATAATACTCAAGATGACACTGAAAAGGCAAAAATAATGAACAAAATAAAGAAACATATTCAAGAAAATGGCTCTGTATTTGCCTCAATACATGGAAATTCAACTTTAAGCGAAGAAAGTTGTTACAATAATGATACAGAAGCGAAGTACTGTAATAGTTCGATATCACATATTGCAGACCATGCTGTTTCAATTGTTGGTTGGGATGACAATTATAGTGTTGAAAACTTTTTAGAAAGTGCAAGACCATCAAAGAATGGAGCCTGGATTGTTAAAAATTCATGGGGAAATATAAGGGAATATATGTATGTTTCATATGAAGATTGCAATATATCTAAGATTATTTGTGGAATTGTAAAAGCAACAGACAAAAAAGAATATGAAAATATATATCAATATGATGAATATTTTCCAGCAACATATGTGGAATTTAATAATTCAAAAATAATGTTATGCAATGTTTTTAATAAAAAAACTACTGCTGATGAATATTTAACTCAAGTAGCTTTATATGTGCCAGAAACGTATATATGCAAAGTATATGTAAATCCAAATGGAACAGAAAAAGATAAAAAAGATATGCAATTGATAGAACTAAAAACAGGAGAAACAAAGACTGTAGAAGCGGGATATCATACATTAGAATTTGCAGAGCCTTTAAAAATAAATGAGAATAGTTTTGCAGTAATAATAGAAGTTCAAGGAACAAGAAATAAAATAAATTTTGAATTAGAATCTAAGGTTGATGGAGTTCCTACATTTGATTCTGTAAAAGTTGAAAGTGGAAAATGTTTTTTAGCATCAGGCAATGATATGGATAATTGTAAATGGTACGACTTAGGAAAATTATCGCAAGTTAGTTCAAATCTACCAAATGGAGATGGAACAATAAAAGCGTTTACAATAACAAAAAAATCAGAAGAGATTCCAGATAAAAAACCTGATAACCAAGAAAATGGAGAAAGTATAAAAAATTCAAATTTTGACAATATGAAATGCAATATAAACAATGTTAAATATTATACTTTTACAGATAAGAATAACCATGAGTATTTAATATTGAACTTAACAGTTGACGGAATTACTCAAAAATCTCAAGCAAATAATTTAGAATATTATTATTATATTTCTGCCAATAATAATGAAAAGAATATAGAAAATTGGGTAAAAATAGAAGGAAAACAAATTGAAGATGATAAATTACAATTTGAAATAAATACGCAAAACATTAAAAATCTAGATGAGATTTCTATTGCACAAAATTTATATTTGTATATAAAAGAAATTGCAAGTCAAGATGGGAAAGAGTCAGAAGTTACTTC
>OJLA01001535.1_pt1 | contig 15494 bp, 11 predicted proteins | sample 1596611 | NCBI WGS metagenome assembly OJLA01 (sample SAMEA4350168, study PRJEB24818) | metagenome | biome: human; feature: gut; material: faeces | place: Denmark | collected 2013-09
GCATGAGACACATCAATTTTTGACCAAATCCTGAAAGTCCATCATTATTTTTAATCGACATATAATCCCCTCTTGATAAACTACTTTTTTATCTTTTATTGTATTTATTTTTCGTAAATAAGACTTGTAAAAAGACTTTATTTTCTTTTCTTTTTTTACTCTCTTTTTTATTTATCGTATTATTTTTCTTTCCACCTATATTATTAAAAATATCTAAATAATTATCTATTAGGACAAATTCAATTTTATCTTTAATATAATCAGGTATCTCTTTTAAATCTTTTTCATTTTCTCTTGGGATAAAGATCTTATTTATCATAGCACGATAGGCTCCAATTACTTTTTCTTTTAAACCTCCTATTGGAAGTACTCTACCTGTTAAGGTAATTTCTCCAGTCATACTAATTTTTGAAGATACTTTCATATTTGTTAATAGACTTATTAAAGCAGTTGTTAGGGCTACTCCTGCTGATGGTCCTTCTTTTTGAATTGCACCTTCAGGAACGTGTATGTGAATTGTTTTACCTTCTAGATTATTTAAATTAATTCCAAATATTTCATTATTTGATTTAATGTAGTCAAGAGCGATTTTTGCTGATTCTTGCATAACTTCACCTAAAGATCCAGTTAAAACAAGTTCTTCTTTTCCTTTAAATAATGTTGTTTCAATAGGCAAAATGTCTCCTCCATAAATTGTGTAAGCAAGACCATTTACTATTCCTATTCTATCTTCTTCTTGATTTTCATTATATAAATATTTTTTTATTCCTAAGTATTCTTCTAAATCTTCAGAAGTTATCTTATAATTTTTCTTTTCTTTATCTACTACTATTTTCTTAACTATTTTTCTTAGTATTGTTGCTATTAATCTATCTAGTTCTCTTACTCCTGATTCTTTAGTATAGTTTCTAATTAGAGTTAGTATTGTCTCATCTGAAAACTCTACTTCATTTTCTTTTAGTCCATGTTCTTCTATTTGATTTTTAATCAAATGATTTTTAGCTATATCTAGTTTTTCAAATTCTGTGTATGAAGATAGTTCGATTATTTCTAGTCTATCTTTTAACTCTTCTGGTATTTGACCTAAATAATTTGCTGTTGCAATAAACAAGACACTAGATAAATCAAATTCTTCTTCAATGTAGTGATCTACAAAATACTTGTTTTGTTCTTTATCAAGGACTTCTAATAAAGCAGATGCAGGATCTCCTTTTATATCTTTAGTCATCTTATCTATTTCATCAATTATGAAAACTGGGTTTTTTACTCCTGCTTTTTTCATTCCCTGAATGATAAGTCCTGGAGCTGCTCCTATATATGTTCTTCTATGACCGATTATTTCAGCTTCATCGTTTACTCCACCTAAAGAGATTTTGGCAACTTTACGGTTTAAACTTTTAGCTACATTTTTAGCAAAAGTTGTTTTTCCTACTCCTGGTGGTCCTACAAAACATATTATTGGACTTCTTGAGTTATTAGTATTTTGTTTTACAGCAAGATACTCTATTACTCTATCTTTAACACTTTCAAAGCCATAATGACTGCTATCAAGTATTTCTCTTACTTTTTTTAAATCTTTTCTATCTTCAGTTGTTTTACTCCAAGGAAGTGAAAGTAGCCATTCAATGTAATTTCTAATCATTCCAGATTCTGGTGATATTGAATTAGATGACTCATATTTGTTTAATTCAATATATAGTTTTTCTTTTACTTTTTTAGGGCAATCTAAGGAATCTATTTTTTCTCTTATGACATCTGATTCACTTTGATTTTCATCGCCAAGCTCTTTTTTTATTACTTTTATTTTCTCTCTTAAAACGAATTCTTTTTGAGATTGTTCCAAACTATCTGCTACGCTTTCTTCGATGCTTTGTTCAAGGCGTAATATCTCCATATCACTATTAATGTCATCTAGAATCATTTTAACTCTCATTGTAGAAGAGCTTTCTTTTAAATAATCTTGCTTTCTTTCATAGTTAATTGGAAGATAAAGGACCACAATATCAGTTAATTTATCGATATCATTAATTCCAGAAGTTTGTGATAATATCGTGTTAGACATGTAAGGTACTTCTTTTACATAAACATCGATATGTTTATTAAGTGCTCTTATGTAAGCCATCTCTTCTTTTGGAGATAACTCTTCTTTTGGAAGATAGCTAAATAGAGCCTCATACATATCCTCATCTTTTGAATATGCATATATTTTAACACGTTGTTCTCCTAAAATTATTACCCTTGTCTTACCATTAGGCATTTCAAGTTTCATTTTTATTTTACCCACTATTCCGAAATTTGGAAGTTCATCCATTTCGGGACTAATTTCTAAAGTATCTTTGGGATTTACTATTAATATCTTGTTATCATAACAAGATTCTGCTAATGATATTATTTTTTTATCTAAAGTCGTATCGAACTCAATTCTAATCTCGTTAAAAGGAAATAAAACCATATTTTTTAGTAAAAGAACTGGAAGATTACTTTTCATCTTTGTGGCTCACCTCCTTGAAAATATGCTTTTTATTATAAACATACGAAAGTAAAAAAGCAACAAAAATGACACTATTTTACAGTGCCATTTTTTAGTTATTTTTTAATACCTTTATTTTATAAGGATTTATTAAATTTCCTCGATTTTTAAGAAGTTTGTCTGTTTAATTGATTTATTAAAATGGATTCCTCCAGTTATGATAATTACGTCTTTTTCTTGAAGGTTAAATGTTGTTATAGCTTCGTTTCTTGCGCTATTTACTGCGTCATCCATATCGTCTTCTTTTACTGATGCTACTACTTTACAGTAGACTCCATAGTTTAGAGATAGGCCTCTTGCTACTTTTTCATTTGGACATAGTGCAAGTATTGTAGTAGTTGGTCTTAAGTTACTAATTACTGTAGGGCTATGTCCTCCAGTTGTAGGTACTACTATTGCTTTAATATCTAACTCTTTTGATGCTATTAATACGTTTGCTGCTATTGCTTCTGTGATATCACATTTTTTTGGTCTTTCAAACTTCGTACAATATAAACTGTTTTTTTCAGCTTGCTCACAAATTTTTGCCATATATCTTACAGCATCGATTGGATGGGCACCTACAGTTGACTCTCCACTTAACATAACTGCATCCGCTCCATCAAATACTGCATTTGAAATATCAGTAACTTCTGCTCTTGTTGGACGAGGAGATGTGTACATAGATGCTAGCATTTCTGTTGCAACTATTACGAATTTTTCTTTTTCACGACACTTTCTTATCATATCTTTTTGGATAACTGGTAAATATTCAACAGGAATTTCAACCCCTAAATCACCACGAGCTACCATTATTCCATCACTTTCATCAATTATCTCATCAAGGTTATCTACTCCTACTTTACTTTCAACTTTAGAAATGATTTTCATATCACTTCTTCCATTTTCTTCCAAAATCTTTTTAGCTTCAAGGATATTTTCTCTTGATTCAACAAAAGAAAGTGCTAAAAAATCTCCTTCATGAGTACAAGCGTATTTTATATCTTCCTTATCAATTTCACTCATAAATGGAAGATCAAGTCTAACACCAGGAACAGCAATTCCTTTTTTTGATTTTAAGTTTCCACCTTCTAATACTCTACAAGTTATACCATCAAACTCTTTTGAGATAACTACTATTTTCATTAAAGCATCTTCAAGTAAAATCTCATTTCCAATGTTAATCTTATCTAACACTTCAGGATGATTAACTGAAAATGTATTATTACTTCCAACGATATTTTCTTTAACAATTCTTACAACATTTCCTGGAATTAAATTAATCCCTTCACTTACTATTTCACCACATCTAAAATCTGGCCCTTTAGTATCATATAAAATTGCAATATTATTATCACTTGTTTTTATTCTTGTATTTTTAACCACTTCTAGAATTTCATTATATTCATTATAATTTCCATGAGAGAAATTAATTCTTGCAACATTCATTCCATTTTTGACCATTTCGCTCATAATATCGACATTTTGACTAGCTGGTCCTATACTACAAATTATTTTTGTTTTCTTCATTACTATCACCTATTTTATTATAGTATATCGCCATTTTTTTTACAATTAAACATACACTAATTATGACATTATTGACACTTTTTCATAGACTACAATAGGTGAAATATGAATAAAGATAATTTTTATTATGAAAAATATGGAAATAGCAAAAAAGTATTATTAATTCTTCCAGGTTGGGGAGATACAAGAAGTACATTTGATTATTATATAGAGAATTTAAAAGATAAATTTACAATTTATATATTTGATTATCCAGGATTTGGTAAAAGTAAATTTCCTAGTACTGATTTAACAATTTATGATTATGCAAAGTATTTAAAAAAGTTTATTAAGAAGCATAATATTGTTAAACCATATATTCTTTGTCATTCATTTGGATGTAGATTAGCTATTTTACTAATTGGTAACTATAGAGTTGTTGTCGATAAATTAATTATTATTGGTGGCGCTGGTATTAGAAGAAAAAGTTTAAAAAGAAAGTTAAGGACTTTAAGATATAAATTCTTTAAGAAGTGTTGTTATCTTTTATCTAAGAAGAAAAGAAAGAAATATTTAAATAAGTTGATTTCTAAATATAGTTCTAGTGACTACAAGAATTTAAGTTCTGATATGAAGCTTACTTTTTCTAATATAGTTAATACTGATTTAAGATGTTTTTTAAAATACATTTATTGTCCTACTTTATTAATATGGGGAGAGCTTGATACTTCTACTCCTTTAAAAGATGGAATTCTTATGAATAAAAAAATTCATAATTCTGGATTAATTACAATAAAAAAAGGAACACACTTTGTATATTTAGAGTATCCCTTTTATGTTTTAAAAATTATATTAGAATTTTTTAATTAGTTATCTAGTTTTATTCCTAGTTCTTTTAGTTGTTTTTCTGTAACAGTTCCTGGAGCTTCATTCATTAAGTCTTGAGCACTTGCTGTTTTAGGGAATGCTACTACATCTCTTATGTTATCTGTTCCACATAGAATCATTACAAGTCTTTCAAGTCCTATTCCTACTCCACAATGAGGAGGTGCACCATATTTAAATGCTTCTAGGAAGAAACCAAATCTTTCTTTTGCTTCTTCAGGGCTTAATCCTATTGCTTCAAATACTTTAGATTGTGTTTCACTATCGTGAATTCTAACTGAACCACTTAATAATTCATATCCGTTAAGCACAAGGTCGTATGCTCTTGAATAGCAATTTTCTTTATCAGTTAATAATTTATCTATGTCTTCTTCTCTTGGAGCAGTAAATGGATGGTGTGCTGCAACAAAGCGTTGTTCTTCTTCAGAGTACTCATACATAGGAAATTCAGTAACCCATAAGAAATTATATTTATCTTCATCAATTAAATTCTTTTCATGAGCTAGTTTAACTCTTAAAGCTCCTAGTGCAGTCTTAGTAATACTTTTTTGATCTGCTATTACAAATACCATATCATTTTCTTGAAGGTCTAATTGGTTAATTAGAGCTTTTTTCTCTTCGTCATCTAATACTTTGGCAATTGATCCTGTTAATTCATTGTTGTTGTATTTTAAGTATGATAAGGCTTTAGCTTTATATATTTTTACGAATTCAGTTAATTTATCTATTTCTTTTCTTGAAATTGTTGATGCGTATCCTTTTAATACGATTGCATTAATTATTCCACCATCTGCTATGATTTTACTAAATACTTCAAAGAATGTTTTACTAAATATTGGTGTGATATCTTGTATTTCCATAGCAAATCTAGTATCTGGTTTGTCACTTCCAAAACGATCGATACATTCGTTATAAGTTAGTCTTGGGAATTTTTCTAATTGAACGTTTTTTAATTCAGAAAAGATATTTTGCATTAATCCTTCAACTGTATCCCAGATTTCTTCTTCACTTGAGAAGCTTTGTTCGATATCTATTTGTGTAAATTCTGGTTGTCTATCTGCTCTTAAGTCTTCATCTCTAAAGCATCTTGCTATTTGGAAATACTTTTCCATTCCTCCAATCATCAATAATTGTTTAAATATTTGAGGTGATTGAGGAAGTGCATAGAAATGTCCATGATTTATTCTTGATGGTACTAGATAGTCTCTTGCTCCTTCTGGAGTTGGTACGCAAAGAATTGGAGTTTCTACTTCAATAAATCCTTTACTTGATAAGTAATTTCTTGCAATCATTGTTACTTTATGTCTAAGAATTAAATTGTTTTTTAAGTTTTCTCTTCTTAAATCTAGGTAACGATATTTTAATCTTGTTTCTTCAAGTGCTGTTGTGTTATCTGTTAATTCAAATGGAATATCAATAGATGAGTTAATAAGTTCTAGTGACTCTATTATTACTTCTATTTCTCCAGTTGGAATTTTAAAGTTTTTATTTTCTCTTTCAGAAATTTCTCCAACCGCTTTGATTACTGATTCTGTTTTTAATGATGATGCTAAACTGTAAAACTCATTTTCTGGTCTTACTATTAACTGTATTATTCCAGATCTATCACGTAAATCGATGAATACAAGACCACCTAGGTCTCTTTTCTTTTGTACCCATCCATATAATTCTACTTTTTGTCCAACATTATTTATATTAAATTCTGCATTATTATATTTTTTCATTTAATCTTCCTCCTTACAATGACAGTTTCCATGGCAACATTCGTGATTTTCATGATGACACTTGCACTCGTCTTCTTCGTCACAGTCACAGTCATCATCACAGTCACAATCGCAATCGTGGTCACAATCACAGTCATCTTCACAATATGGGTGTTGTTGATAATCTTCTAAGTCACCTAAATCTTCATCACTTAAATGTTCATCTAGGAAATATAATAAGTAATCAATTCCTACTAGTTCTTCTTTTTTAGTTTTATTATCTTTTATTCTTACTTCGTCATTTTTTAAGTCTTCATCATTTAAGATAATTAAGAATTTAGCTTTTAATCTATCTGCTTGTTTAAACTGAGCTTTTAATCCTCTTCCAGTATACTCTGTATCAGTTTTAAACCCATTTGATCTTAGGTAGTTAACTAAACTTGCAGCGTATTTCTTTTCTGTTTCTGACACATACATTACAAATACTTCAAGTTTATCATCAATTGGAAGTTCTACTTCTTCAAGATCTAGCGCTTGAATAATTCTTCCAAGGCCACAAGCAAATCCTACACAAGAAGTAGCTGGTCCATCAAGTGTATCAACAAGACCATTATATCTTCCACCACCTGCTAAAACGTTATTTGACCCAAATCCTTCAACTGAAGCTTCTATTTCAAAGACAATGTGATTATAGTAGTCTAATCCTCTTACTAGTCTATAATCAATTTCATAATCTATTTCAAGTTCATTTAAATATTCCTGAACTGCTACAAATCTTTTTGTACTTTCTTCATTTAAATAATCTACTGTTTTTGGGGCATTCTTTAATAAAACATTATCTTTATCAACTTTACAATCTAAAATTCTCAATGGATTTTTTAGAAGACGTTCATTACAATCTTCACAAAGTTCGTTGATATGTGGTTTAAAGTAATCAATTAAAGCTTCGCGATATCTTTCACGTGATTCTTTATCTCCTAATGAATTAATTTTTACTTTAACTCCTTTTAGACCTAACATTTTTAAAAGCATTACTGGAATTGATATTACTTCTGCATCTACAAGTGGATCATCGCTTCCTAATACTTCTACTCCAAATTGAGTGAATTCTCTATCTCTTCCACTTTGAGGTCTTTCATAACGATACATTGTTCCATTATAGTAAAGTTTTACTGGTTGATTAGGATCTCCATACATTTTGTTTTCAATGTAGCTTCTTACTATTCCTGCTGTTCCTTCAGGACGTAATGTAATGTTTCTATCTCCTCTATCTTTAAAGTCATAGGTTTCTTTTGTTACAACATCAGTTGAATCTCCTATTCCTCTATGAAATAGTTCAGATGATTCAAAAATAGGTGTACGAATATAATTATAATTGTACTTTTCCATTAAACTATCGATTACTTTGTTTACATATTGCCATTTCTTAGCATTCATTCCATATAGGTCAAGACATCCTTTTTGTTTATTAATCATAACTTTTCCTCCTAAAAAATATAAAAAGATGACACTATATAAGGACGATTTCCTCGTGGTGCCACCTTAATTCCATAATTAATTATGCTTTGATTCTTAACGCGAATACACGACTCTTCATATAAAGCAACTGTCATTCATGAATTATTAATAAGTATTTTCACCATACATACTTTCTCTAAAAAAAATATATTCACTACTCTTTTTGCCAGAAGTTAACTTTATATTACAATAACACGCATTTAATTTCAAGTAATTTTTCTTGAATTTTGTGTTTTTTTTTGATAAAATACTTTCTCAATAGAAGGTGATATAATGAAATATGATGTTTTAGAACAGTTACTAGTAGAACTAGATAAATATTTTAGTGATGAAGATATTGTTAATTTAACAAAAGAACAATTACGATTAATTAAAAACTTGCCTAGCGATATTTCATTAGAAGAAGCTCGTAATTTTATCTTTTCTTCTTTCTTTCAGGATGAAATTGCTACAAAAGTATTATGTTCTTTGAAGAATCTTACTAAGTTTGAAATTTCTTCTTTATCTTCACAAGATCGTAATTCAATTAGAAATACTAATATAAGTATGCTTTGGGATTCAAAAATTGATTTAAAAAAAGCTAGATATTATTATGTAGCTCGTGGATTATTTAAAAATAGAGATTTTAAAAAAGAAATCAGTTATTTTCCTCAAGAAGTAAATATTTTACTTGATAAGTTATATAAAGCTAACGACAAAAATTATGTTAAAGCACAAATTTTAGCTCTTCCAATGTTATATACTGATGAAGAAATAGACAAAATTTTAAATGATCAATTTAGTGAAGAAGAACTTAATTTAATTGTGATGTCATTTAATCGTCTTTATAAAGTTAATATTGATCTTGCTAGAAAATATGTTAGAACTTTACTTAAGGATATTCATTCATATATCAATGTAAATGATTCTTCTAATCAATTTTCTAAAAGAGAACAAATTGAAAGACTTAGTGCAACTTCAATTGATGAAGAATGTTGGAAAAAAATAGTTAATAGAAAACGTGCTTTAAATGCTGTTATGGAATGTGATACTCCTTTTGAAATAAAAGAAACCGTTTTTGCTGCCTTAAACAATGGTATTTATAAAAGTCTTGCCTGGGATTATATTGTTTCTTCTTGTAACGAAGCTAAAAAAAGAAATATTAGAAGTCTTGCAAGAATAAATAGGTTTAGAAATAATAAAGATTTGCTATCTTCTTTTTCTATTCTAAATGAAGATAAACAAAAAGAGTTCGTTGATAAATTCTTTGAAGATGAATATCAAGAAGAAATTTCTCAAGCAAAAAAATATAATGAAATTCTTGAAGAAAATACCATTTTACTTGATAAAGAAATAAACAAATTTTTTAAAGGTTCTGTTTCAAGAGAAAAAGTAAAAAGATTAATCAAGACATTTAAAGACAAACCTTACAATAATTGGAAAAATACAATATAAAAAAATATGTTTCAATTTAAGAAACATATTTTTTGTTTTTATTTAATCTCTTTCTTTTTCCTAACTACTATGATAACTATAGCTAATGATATAGCTACAACTACTCCTACTCCAATTAATAACAAGTATGTACCGTTACTTTTTTGGAATGAAACTACGTTATCAATATTTTGAGATACAACTAATTTGCTATCTATTTTTTTATTTACCAATAGATAATCAGAATTATGTGATATTGTAAATTCATAATATCCGTCATCTTTTTTCTTAACATCTTCTGCTATAACAGAGAAATTATTAGAAGATTCATTGTAAAAATATACATAAATCTTATCACCAAGTAGTTTATTAATATCTTCTGTTGCTTTAACTCTTACTAAAGCATTTCCAGGAAGATTACCATTATCTGGGAAGTTAACAATAATACCTTTTGAAACTAATTTTCTAATATTTTCATTTGCTGTAGTTTCTTCGATTAACATATTAACATCTATAGTTTTAGAATTCTTAATATCATTTCCATTAAATACAAGTTGATTATCACTATGATTAATTATTAAAGTTTTATCTTTTCCTTTAATTGTATTAAATAATTCTTTATCAATTATTGTGTTTGAATCAGCATTAATTGTAATTTCTGTTTTTTCTTTAGAATTATATAGCTTAGTAATTATTTGTGAATTAATATCTTCGTTATTATATATAAATGAAGTTTCTGTTCCATCACTAATTACAAGTTTTGAATTAAAATTAAATTTTAAAGATCCATTAGATCCATTCGTTGTATAGACTTTTGTACTATCAGAAGAAGTTAATGTAGCACTATATAATGAATATGTTCCACCAACTGTTGTTGTAGGTATTTCAAAATATGGTTTATTTGTTAATGATTTAACATACACAACCATTGTTTTATTATCTGTAGATTTAAATTCTAGTTTTAAGCTTTGTAAAGATTTATTAACATCAAATGTGACATTAATCTTACTACCCACTGATACATCAGTTGGATCAATAGAAATACTATTAAGTTTTACAGGGGTAACAACAACTTTTTCTTTAACAGAGACAGTATCTTTTAATTCTATACTATTATTGTTGTAATGTTTACTAAATGTTGTTTTATCGCTGTTCAAACCAATTAGTAATACATCTGTAACAATGTATGAAGATGTAGATAAATTGCTTGGTAAAATAATATATGGGTCATCATCTATTGATTTTACTAATGCAGTAAAGGTTGTATTATTTTTTTGATTTTTTAATGTGACAGTTATACCATTAAGACATGCACCACTTGTTTCGAAACTTACGTAAACAGTATCTCCAGCATTTGCTTCTTTAGTTATCAAATGAAAGCTTTCAAGATATATTATATTATCTGTTGCACTAGGATCTTCTGCGTTTGAGTTTGTGGCATTTGAGTTTGTGGCATTTGAATTCGTTGCATTTGAGTTTGTGGCATTTGAATTCGTTGCATTTGAATTCGTTGCGTTTGAGTTTGTGGCATTTGAGTTTGTGGCATTTGAGTTTGTGGCGTTTGAGTTTGTTGCGCTAGAGTTTCTTGTTACATTAAACAAAAATCCTTGAATCGAATCAATTGCTCCTGAGTTTAATTGAATTCCTATAAAAATTCCGAAAATAAATAATGCTATTCCACCCAATGTAAGTTTCATAACATTCCCTTTAAATTTTTCTAACATATAATCACACCCTATTCTCTAAGATAAATGATAGTATAATTTGTCATTTTTTGTCAATAGCATTAGTTTCTAAACTATTATAATGTAAAGCCATCAAAATCCAGAACATAGGACTAACAATAACAACTGATAAGTTAAAGAATGATTGAATTAAGTAACATATAAATGCAATAAGCAAAATAGAAGAATAACAATTTATATTTTTTATGCCTTTTTTTATTTGAAAGAAAAGAAAAACCAGATAATTAAGTAAACCTACAATTCCTAAATTAATTATCATTGTTAAATAAATGTTTGCAGCAGTATCATTAAGTGTCAAAGGTCCAATAGCAGCAATATCAGATGTATATTTTGCCATAAATCTTATCGCAAACGTATCAGGGCCAGATCCTAAAATTGGAAACTCTTTAATTAGTGTTATTGTTCTTTTCCATAAAAATACTCTATATGTACCAAAATTGTCATCAAAATTTCCATGCAATAATTCATGAATCTCATATAGCATTCCACTTTTAAAATTTCCAAAATATAAGACTATCAACCCCAAAATGCCACACACAATTAAACCAAAATAGAAAAATTTTATTATTTTTTTATTTTTTGAAATATCATAATTTGTTTTATAAAGTATATATGCTAAATATATTAATAATGCACAAATATCAATAAATAAAACAACTATATAATTAAATTGAAAATACAAACTTAGCTTTTGTAAATCATAGTGATAATCTGGATTAATAATTATGTTAATACAATATGACATTAGTATTGTTGCAAGCATTATAACTGCTCTACTTAATCGTTTATTATTTGATATTATAAATGGTGATATTATAACTAAAGTTAACAAAAATGCTACTTTTCCACTTTGAACATCGATTATTCCCAATATAAAGAATCCCATCAATACTGATAAAAGATGAATTATCTTCATATGTTTTTTGTCGTTTTCAAGAAATACAAATGATGAAAAAGAAACTGATAAAAGAATACAATACATTGCAGAAATAAAATCAACATTACCTATTGTTGCCATAAAACTTACATTGTGTGTTCCTATTCCTTTTTGATACATATTAAAAGGATTAAATCCAATATATTGTAAAATAGCAATAAAATTTATCAATATCGATGCAATTGAAAAGTACGCTAAGTACTTTATTTTAAATTTAGCAAATAAGGATACAAATAAAAAAATGAGAATATAAAGTGAACTAACAATAAGACCTTCTCCTCTTCCAACACCTATAAATAAATCATAAGACTTAAAAAAGGGAGAAGCAAAACAAGAAATGAGATTAACTATCAAAAATAAGATAGCAAGCCACTGAATAATCGATAGTTTGGTATTTTTAAAATAATTTATTTTTTTGATTATCAGAAAATATAAAAATACAACCATTGTAATTCCAATATATGCTCCAGCAATTAAAATAAATGAATACCATTTACATTCTAGTATGTGAAAAAATCCTGTTGAATCTACCATAAGTGGAAAGATAATGATAATGATAAAAATAAAAATATCAGAAATAACTTCCAAAATAGTTTTTTCTTTTTCTAATAATTCATTCATTTTACCACACTCATCTCTATTATAAGTTATAACATAGAATTATATTTTTTTATATTATTTATTTTGTTCTTAAAAATAACATGTAAAAAAAATATATCAAATATATGATATATTATTTCTATTTCTTATCTAAATATTCCTCAATCAAAGCTTCAATACCTTTAACTGTTTTTAACTTTGAACGATCAATTCTTGTTGGCTGAATATTTATTCCATAGTCTTCTAGTCTTGAAAACAGTTCGATAAAGGCATAAGAATCTAATAAACCACTACTTACTAAATCAATGTCATCTTTGTAAACTAATTCATCTTCACATATATCATATAATAAATCTTTAACATTAATCTTACTACCTATCATAAATCTCTTAAAGCCTTTCTATCTATTTTACCATTTTGATTAATTGGTAATTTATCTAATATTTTTATTGTTCTAGGCATCATATAGCCTGGAATTATTTTTTGCAATTCTTCTTTTATATAACTTGCATCAACGTTTCCTACTACAAAAGCTTTTATTGTTTTTACAACATTATCTTCGTTATATTTAGCAACAACTGCACACTCTAAAACACCTTTAATTTTTGAAATATTCTGTTCAATATCATTTAATTCAATACGATATCCCTTGTATTTTATTTGACTATCTTTTCTTCCTTTGCAATATAATTTATTATCTTTGATAAAACCAATATCACCAGTTTTATAACAATTAAGGTTATCTTCTTTGTAATAACCACCTTTCATATTTCCTAGGTATCCACTAAAAACACTTGGACCTTTTAAAACTATTTCATCATCGATTATTTCTACATCAGTTGCTAAATTATTAATAGAACCTACTGGAAGTAATTCTTCGTTATTTACTATATCTTTCGTAATATTTATTGCAGATACTGCTGATGTTGCCTCAGTTGGTCCATATGCATTTATTACTTCTAAATTTGGAAAAGATTCAAATAGTTTCTTTACTGTTTTATTTTCTAGCGTTTCTCCACAAAAATATACACATTTAAAATTTGGAAAATTAAATTCATTAAAATCTTTGTTTAGCAAACATATTTTCATAAGCGTTGGAGTCATAACTGCTACTGTAACTTCGTGCATAATAGAAAATATTTCATCAAAATCATTTTGAACATCACCATTTAACGCGATTAAAGTGTGCCCATTACACATCGAATAATAAAAGTCTGCAACACTTAAGTCAAAACTAAAACTAGCTTGATTCAAAACACATATATCTTTGTAATTGCACAAAGGTTTCAAGTTACTTATCCAGTTTACAAAATTATTTAAGTTATCTTTACTTATTGGAACACCTTTAGGTTCTCCAGTACTTCCAGATGTAAAAATCATATAAACAATATTATTGTCTATTTCATTTTCTTTAAAACTAGCAAATTTATCTAAGAATTCAATACTTGTTGAACAAATATTATCAATACTTATATCTTCATCTGTTAATATTAATGTTGATTTAGTAATTTCAACTATTTTCTCTAATCTAGAAATTGGTGTACAAGATCCAATTGGAACATAAGTCCTGTTAGCTAAAAGACAAGATAATATTGATTTAATAACATTTATTTCTTTATGTCCATAAATTATAACTGGAGATGTTCCTTGACATTTTAAAAGATGTGAATACTTTTCGATAGAACTCCATAATTCTTGATATGTTACTATTTCATTATTAACTTTATAGGCGATTTTATTTGGATTTTTTTCTACTATTTTTTGAATTTTTTCTATTATCATCTTCATTATTCCTTATTTGCTCTTTGGGAATTAAGTTATAATCATACATAACACGTGAATGATTATCTAGAATTAATTCTTTATATAATTCCTCGTTTGTTTTTCTATCTATTACAATTCTGTATACTTGAGATATTCTAAAATATTCTTCGCCTTCTTTTTGGAAATGGTGATTTTCTTCTATTAATTTATATCTACAAGGAAATTCTCTTTCACTTCGTAGTTCACCACATAGTTCACCATTTTCGACCCAAACCAATATTTGAACATCTTGATCAGTATTATTTTTAAATCTATAGTCTACGTAATTATAACAAATTGAAGTTCCTGTTCCAAATGGTACTCTTCTTCTTTCATCTGGAAATAAAGCATCTGAATGATGATGTAGTTCAGTAACTTCTAAAGGACTATTTAAAACTAGCCAGTGTATCATATTTGCCATTTGGCAAAGGCCTCCACCAAAACCAGAAGTCATACCCTTTCTACTTATAACTAGACCCCTTTTATAACCTTTTTTCTCTGTAGCTTTTCCAACAGTTCTCCAAAAAGAAAAAGTTTCTCCAGGATGAATTATTATTCCATTAATTTTGTTACAAGCTAGCATTATATTAGTTACTTTATTTTCTTGAAGTCTTAAATCAACTCCATTAAGTTTTCTTACTAAAATAGAACTATGACTTTTTACAATGTTTGGTAATTCTTCTTTACTTTTAGTTTTTGCAATTTTTGCTCTTTTTAATAAATCTTTACCTTTTCTTAATAATATCTGTTTTTCAGAAGATATTTTATAACAAGTTGGACTTATATCACAAAACAGTTTTCTTCCCATAATATTTACTTCTCCCACTTAAATCTTATAAAAGAATTATATCACAAAAACAAATATGGTATCT
>OJLA01001536.1_pt1 | contig 15456 bp, 19 predicted proteins | sample 1596611 | NCBI WGS metagenome assembly OJLA01 (sample SAMEA4350168, study PRJEB24818) | metagenome | biome: human; feature: gut; material: faeces | place: Denmark | collected 2013-09
AGTTCAGATCAGCTTCCGTGTAAGGCACCTTCGGCTCAATCTCAAAGATGTCCGCGCCGATTGCCTCTGCCAGCGTCTCGGCAACCTTCGCGGTCACGCCGGACGCAGAAAAATATGCTACAAGTTTCTTGCTCATGGTGTTTTATCCTTTCAATATCTTCGTAAGCTGCTGTACCGACGCACCCGGCAGGATGGAGGAAAGATGCTGCATCATGCGCTCTTTGGATTCCTGCGGTTCTCGCTGATATGCAGATGTGATAAGGTCGTACCCGAAAAGTTCTTCCGGCGTCGCATACTCTGCGACACCCCAGCCATAAGGTCTTCCGTATCTGTCCTGCATATAGACGAAATCCGCGATGCAGACATAGCTCTGCATTTGCAGCCGCGTGATGCACGTCTCAAAACCGGTGTTGCCGCCCTTGCGGTAGTTCAGAGCCTCTTTCAGCCGTTTGGAAAGCATCCTGCCTTCACCGGCTATGGCTTCATAACCGACTGTATAGTCGTTGTTGTTCATTCTGATATTGTCCTTTCGAGGCTTCAATCTGCATTCATGCCTGTTCGTCCGACGCCTTTGCAGAATTGTGTAGGTTACGACATGGCGGTTCCCATATAATCTACTTAACAGACGGGAATGTGCTGAAAGCCTCAGAAACACCCTTTATTCAAATGGTTCGCTCTGCGTCTTATCCTTCTTCGGCGCGAACTTCTCCCGCGCTTCCCGTTTTGCTATCAGGAAGGCTTGCTGCATGGCGAGAAGCACTCCTTCCAAATCCGTAAGAGGTATCTGCGGAGGACGATACTGTTCCAGCGTTTCGCGGATCAGCTTTCGCGCCTCACCAACTCCACGGTTGCCAAACTCCGAACGGACATTCTCAAAAGTCATAAAGTTCCGTGAGTAACGGAGGAAGCTTTGGTATCGTGCGAATCAACGGATATTTAGTGGGTGTGGAGTCCTTCAGGACACTCTGCAGCGAGTGTCCGTTTTATACTTTTAAGGTAGTAAACTCGGGTTTCATGGTATTCCCAACTATTTCCTGTTTTATTATACAGTTGTCCGACAAAATTATCAACCGACAGTGGATAAAATTTGCCCATTAAATCCTATTGGTTTGACCGTTTTTACTAAACGATGTCTATCAATACTTCTGTTGGGTTGCGCTTCTTTCCGGATTTAAATGAGAATGTTGTACTCCTTGGAAGAAAAACACCGCAATACGAATGGCTTTTTACAAATCTGTCCATACCTGCGTCCATACCTGCGTAGGACTTTCTCTTGACATTTCCTTTAAGTGTTGATACGATGCTGTTAGATGCCCTGTGGCTCTTGTAAGCCACAGGAGGTTAAAATCGCGCGGAGGCTGCAAGCATCCGTAGTTGTGTGAAAGAAGGCGACAACGAAGAGAATAGGAGGTCCATTATGAATTACAGTGCCATGATACAAAATCGCAAGTCTGTCAGATCTTTCCGGAGCAAAGGAGTTTCAAGCGAATCTATTGGTGAGATCAGAACCTACTTTGACAAAGAGTGTATGCGGCTATTCCCTGAAATTGAGACGCAGCTGGTGATCGTGGGCGGTGAGGCGCAAAAAGCGCTGGAGGGGTCTGCCGGTTACGAGAAGTATCTTATCGGCGCACCGCATTATTTGGTACTTCTGTCGGCCCCTCATGAAAACGCGGGGAAAAACGCTGGTTATCTGATGGAAGATATGATCCTGAAGTTGACCGAGATGGAGATTGACAGCTGCTGGCTGACCTTTACGAACAGTGAGCGGGTAAAGTTTGCGCTGTCACTGTCTTCACCATTGGAGGTGGCGGCCATTGTGGCTTTCGGTTACGGAGAGCGGACACGGAAGGCGCTGCGGCTTAATATTCAGAATGTATCGAAGGTGGACATCTCTATCCTGAGACAGTATTACGCACCCAAGAAGAGTATCAACGAGCTGGTTTCTGTGGGGAAATGGGGTTGCAAGGATGGTTTGGATGAATTGATGCTGTCGTATGGCGACATGTTATGGCGCTCCTTCTATGCAGCCTCTCTCTCCCCCAGTTATCTGAACCGGCAGCCCTACGGCTTCCTGCTGCGGAAGCATGAACTGTTTTTGATCCAGACGGAGGATGCCCCTACCGACCCACACGATGGTGAACTGGATCTTGGAATCGTATTGCTGCACTTTTCTGCCGTGGCCGCCCAGTGGATGGGTGTACCAAAATGGACATTTGACCGGATGCCCGACGATATCCTTCTGCCAGAAGGGTGTCGTATTGTGGCGGTTTGTCATATCTGATGCTTGAAAAAAAGTTCTGTATGCTTAATCATCATTAAGCCAAAATAAGAAAAGCTGATGGGTTTCCTTCTTTGAAAATCCATCAGCTTTTCCTGTTAATCAGTGCGGGTGTGCTCATGCACGGTAAAAGTACTTTTGTGATAGTCTAACAGCCCATCATGCCGCATACGAGACAGCTCCCCACACAAAGAGGTTCTGTCCACCCCCAAATAGTCTGCCAGCTGCTGGCGATTAAAAGAAATGGTAAAGGTGTGATTGCCGCCTCTCCTTACACATTCTGTGAGGAACAACATGACCCGCTTACGGATGGTCTTGGGATTTGTATACAGTATTCTCCGTGAGAATTGCATTATTTTTCGTGCAGAGATCGTCAGTAAGTTGCGCATCAGTCGGATGTTTAGACTGTCCGGGGACAGCGACGCTTCCAATACCGGACGCATATTCAAAAAGAGTATCTCGCTGTCCTCCGCAGCGACCACATGGATCATCAGCGGCTCATCCGGAAGGCAGACATACGCCTCTGCGAAGGTGCCGCCGGGGCGTACACTGCCCACCACACTGTTATTGCCCCATATATCGCCAAGCTGGAGCATTGCTAGGCCGGAGAGCACCACGCCTATACAGTCTGTTGTCTCACCTTCGGACAGGATGATCTCACCCTTTTTGTAGCTTTTTCTTTGTGCCGTCAGAAAAACAAGAAGACTTTTGATCTCGCTTATTTCGACGCCGTGAAAAATGGGGAGATTGTGCAGAAACTGTTCCATAATTTCCCTCCAATTGTTGTCATGGCAACCGAAGTTTTCTTTCAATCATATTATAGTTAAATTGTATCTGTCAAGATTTTTCCGAACATTCAGGGATACAGTTTTTCTTAATATCTATATCATATCTATATCAGCGAAAGGATTCGCAACGCATGAGTTATAAGCTTTGGAAAGACCAGCGGGACACATTTGAACTACTTGATCTGCGAGGTCGAATTGATAACGTGCTGACGGAACTCACGGAAATGGCAGCCGAAACAAGAAAAGGTCAGGGAATTCACGTGATTCAGTCATTTCGGCCAATCATGTATTACGGCCCTATGAGTAAACTGGGCTTTGAATATCATACTGAGCAGAAGGGTAACGAGGAGTTCCACATTTACTTCTGCCGGGTTAGAAAAGGCGAGTGACAATGTTCCCTGTCCCCTTTCCAAATGCTGGCGATGCATCCGCAGTGTAGTGACGTTGACCTATTGACGCTTGTCGGTGCGGCGGTTCTGGCCGCAAAGTGCGAATCTAAGAACTAGCCCATACTACTTTCTCCCGGTTTGCATCTGACGATGCGGAGAGAGTGCGCGGCGCGGAAATGATGTTCTTTTCGCGCCGCCTCTTCTCTCTCCCCTACATGGGAGAATCTTTCAATAAAACTCTTTTCTACCTCATCCTCAGCATGGCAAGAGTGTCCGGCGGCAAAAACTGCTTCTCCGGGCGCTCTTGCCAGTATCAGATGAATATATTCTTGTGTACATCAGGAAAGGAGTGTTTCTTAATGGCGTCATATCTGTTTACTTCCGAATCGGTTACCGAGGGACATCCCGATAAGATCTGCGATCAGATCAGCGACGCTGTTCTGGATGCTGTTTTTGCGGTGGATACCAATGGCCGCGTGGCCTGTGAGACGGCTATCTCCACAGGACTGATTCTCGTTATGGGGCAGATCACCACCTCTGGCTGTGTGGATATTCCCAAGATTGCCCGGCAAGTGGTTCTTGATGCAGGCTATGATGACGCCGCCTGTGGATTCGACGGCAATACCTGCGCTATCCTTGCCAATATTGATGAGCAATCCGGTGATATTGCCTTGGGTGTCGATCAATCTTTGGAAGCAAAGGAATCCGGTCAAAATGAACTGGATAACGGTGCCGGCGATCAGGGAATGATGTTTGGCTACGCCTGTGATGAGACTCCCGAACTGATGCCGCTTGCCATTTCTTTGGCGCATAAGCTGGCTAAGCGTCTTACCGATATACGAAAACAGGGCCTTGTGGATTATTTAAAGCCGGATGGCAAGACGCAGGTCACTGTGGAGTACGGTGATAATGGTAAACCCTTTCGTGTGGACACGCTAGTAGTTTCTGCCCAACATGCCGCTGAAATCCCGCTGACACAGATTCGCAAGGATATTATCGAGTTGGTTATCAAGCCTACCGTCCCTGCGGCACTGATGGATGAGAATACCAAGATCTATGTAAACCCGACCGGCCGGTTCGTTATTGGCGGTCCTCAAGGGGATAGCGGGCTGACTGGGCGGAAGATCGTGGTGGACAGCTATGGCGGCAGGGCACCCCATGGCGGCGGGGCCTTTTCTGGTAAAGACCCCACAAAAGTGGATCGCTCCGCTGCCTATGCCGCTCGCTGGGTGGCCAAGAATGTGGTAGCTGCAGGCCTTGCCAGCAGATGCCAAATCCAGTTGGCCTATGCCATCGGTGTGGCTCAGCCCCTGTCTGTAATGGTGGATACATTCGGTACCGGCACAGTGGCGGATGACCGACTGGCGGCTGCTGTAAAACAGGTGTTTGACTTGCGGCCGACCGCCATTATCCGCGATCTCGACCTGCGTAAGCCAATTTATCGTCAGTTGGCCGCCTATGGACACATGGGCCGGGAGGAGCTGAATGTAGCTTGGGAGAAGACTGACCGGATCGATGCGCTGAAGACTGTTCTGCAACAGGCTTAACTCCCCTGTTGTCAAAAGCCCTGGGGCTTCCCAGGGCTTTTGATTTATACCTGATATACTGGATCAACCTGTCAACTCCGTAAATTATACCAGTCTCACCACCGGTTTGATCAGGTCGGCAGGCTTGTCCTTCATCAGCTGCAGCGCTTCGGGAATATGCTCCCAGCCGTCAAATACATGGGAGACCAGCAGACTGACATCCAGTCTGCCCGACATGGCCAAGGCACCTAGCTTCTCCATGCGCAGGCGGCCGCCGGGCATCAGACCGCCCTGAATCTGCTTGTGACCCATGCCAACGCCCCACGCCACACGGGGGATCGTGACATAGTCGCCGTCCCCCAGATAGTTCACAGAGCCGATCTTCCCTCCGGGCTTCAGGCAGTTCACTACCGGCTCAAAGGTTTCAACGCCACCACCGGCGATAATAGCCTTGTCTACCCCCTTGCCACCGGTCATGGTCAGCACCTGCTGGTCAATGGGGCCGTTTTTATAGCTGATAAAATCATCCGCTCCATATTTTCTGGCCACCTCAATGCAATTGGGCCGGGTGCCCACCGCAATAATGCGGGACGCTCCCCGCAGGACCGCGCCTGCCACCGACATCAGGCCAACAGGGCCGATGCCCACCACCAGCACGGTGTCGCCAAATTGCACGTCCGCCAGTTCCACGCCATGAAAACCGGTAGGAACCATGTCCGAAAGCATACAGGCATCCACAATGTCCATGCCCTCCGGCAGCAGCGCCAAATTGCCGTCAGCGTCATTGACGTGGAAATACTCCGAAAAGACGCCGTCCTTGATGTTGGAGAATTTCCATCCTGCCAGCATTCCGTCAGAGTGCATGGCATAGCCGGCCTGCGCCTCCAGGGAACTCCAGTTGGGGGTAATGGCTGGGATCAGAACCCGGTCGCCGGGCTTGAAATCCCGCACCTCGGAGCCTACCTCCACCACCTGGGCACAGCATTCGTGGCCCAGGATCATGTTGTGCCGCTCACCAACAGCACCCTCCCAGACGGTGTGTACGTCTGAGGTGCAAAGCGCAACGGCTAACGGCTTGCAGATGGCATCCAGCGGCCCGCATTGTGGACGATCCTTTTCGATCCAACCGACCTCGCCGATCTTCAGCATGGCAAAACCCTTCATAAGCATGTCCTCCTATCTTTTTTGATTATTTAAGCCTGGCTGTCAGGCAATGAAAGCTGCTGCCTGCTCATTGGCAAAATACCCATCGTCACCTGTCACCATAGCTTGCGCATCCCCGCCGACCTTATCCCTGGCCCGCGGAACGCTGCGAGAGAGACTTTCATTATGCAGATTGTTAATTTTTTGCCAATATCTTGAGAATACTCTCCGCTTGAGGATAGTGTAGAAGTTTTTTCTACACCGCTCCGTTGCTCTGACAACGGCTTTTCTCCATGCACTATGCTATCTTATTAAGATAAACTACTCTTAAAATGTAAAATGTTTACAGGAGGGAGGACTCAAAATGGATCGTATGGTCTTTGATAAACTCAATTACGGTCTCTATGTTGTAGGAGTTTTTGAGGGCGGACGTAACTATGGGTGTCTGATCAGCTCTTTTTTCCAGATCACCAGCGGCAGCCCCCAAAAGTGCGCTGTCGTACTCAACAGGGATAACCGTACCTGCGAAGCGCTGCTGAAAGCCGGCACACTGACGGTGTCCATGGCTGCGCAGGATGCCAGCCGTGAGTTGCTGAGCGTTTTCGGCTATCGCTCCAGCCGTGTGGCGGACAAGTTTGCGGGATTGCCTGTGCAGCGGGACGCCTTTGGCAATCCCTATCTTACAGACAGAATTGCCGCATGGGCCAGCTTGAAGGTGACGGAAACAATCCCTGTCAAGAATTACTATCTGTTTATCTGCGACGCTGTAGACGGACAAACACTCAGCAACGCGCGGCTTATGACAATGGATGAGTTTTTGCGAAAGGGGGCCTTTGCCCCACCGCCTACCGCCACGGTTTACCGTACGATGCGGGAAGATGCGGGATGGATCTGTCCTGTCTGCGGCTATCACTATTCCGGCGAGACCATTCCGGAAGGATATCTCTGCCCGCTTTGCCGCTGCCCGGGCGGGAAATTTGAGAAAAAAACGGGCTGATGGTGTTCTGCTACGGCACAGAATCGGAAGGGAGGCCTCTTATGTCCAACATGCCGGGGGATTGCGGTAACACACATCCTGATGGGAAAGATACCCACCATCACATGCACCCGCATGTGGGGATGCGGAAAGTCAAGAGTATTCTGGCTATTTTTTGCGGCTTCTGCCTTTGGCAGCTGATACGCCTTTTTGTGCCGGGGCTGGAGGTGCATCCGATTTTCATCTACATCTATGGTATGATGGAAATTCGTGAAACCTCTGAAAAAACAAAGGAAAACGGAAAGATGCGTATTTTGGCTACGTTGACCGCCGTTGGTGTGGGACTCCCTATCATGTTCTTGACCGACTGGCTCTGGGGGCAGTTGCCGGCGCAAGCCTACCGGCATTGGGTGGAGGCGGCTATTCTGCTGGCGGGAAGCCTGCTTGTCCTATGCGCGGCAGAATTACTGGGATGCCATGCGTTTTGCGGGCTGGCAACTGCAATCTATATCGTTTTGATCGTCAGCCATTTTGAAAGCAGTATGTACCTGTACTCCTTCATGAGAGCGATTCAGACGATTCTTGCCGTTCTTATTGCATGGTTTATCAATGTAAAGCTTCTTCCTTATCCGCCTGTTCCCGGAAGCGTCAGTGGATGGATCATGAGGCGTAAAGATACTTCTGAAAGCGAGCCGCAATAACGAAGAAAAATGATTGCTGCGATCGGCACGGCGATTCGCTTGAAATAAAACGTTAACAAACCCCATACTAATGCCAGCAGATACAACCAATCGCCGCACCTGCTGGCATCAGAGGGAAGGGATAGCTTTCTCGTATGGAGAAAGATACTGAGGGGGATAATGTCATTATACTTTATGGATAACTTATCTTCTGTTGGTAAAGCAACATTTTGGGAAAATTTTGAGGGGCTACTTGCGCCCTGTGTGTTTTGCCACCTTGCTTCTGCGGTGCATACCCTGCAACTGCAACCGTTTTGTTGATGTTTTGTAATTGCAACTCCTGATCTATGCTGGTATAATGATATCAACAGGAGTGGAGGAGACCACATTCGCGGGACAGTGTGCAGCAAAGGTTGATACAGGCAGAGAAGACCGATCGTTTTTGATACTGACCGGCCATGTCCTAAATAGCGACAGCAAATTGAATACATATTGTATATGTTGTGCCGTTCAGATTTCTCGGTGTTTCTGCGTGAGAGCAGTACCCGGAAAATTTGCGCGGCCTTTTTTATTCTCGATGTAAACCCGTTCATTGAAAGGAGGTAGACTATCATGAGGACGACTCTGGGAAGCGTTGCGCTGGGAATGATCGTCAGAGACTTCGTCTCAGCGGAACCGATTCTGGCATTTCTGGATAATGCGGAAAAGTTTGGCCACGAGATCAGCCACGTAATCGTTGCTTATTCACATCGATTCGATTGGACGGCGGTGCAGATGCTGGAGGGACGCGCTAGGCTCTCGTTGGTAAAACTGCACGACTATGAAAAAGCCAAATGGGAATTAGGATATCTCAATCTGCGGCAAAACTCGATATCCGATCTGCTTTACTGCCCGTTGTTGGATGGACGAGGGCTGATTCCCTACGGATTTAACCGCAATCACGTTCTGCTGGAGGCACTCTTTGAGAAGATAGATGTACTTATCTTTGTGGATTCTGACGTACAGCCGGCGGTGCTGCGCCGGAGGGAGAACGGAACGGTTTGTTTGGAGGAGATCGACTTTGTGGGAGCGCATCTGCGGGGAATGGAAATGGGCGCGGATATTACCAGCAGCGACTATTCCGGTTACAGTATCCTGCCACCGGCGGACTTTGACGGAATGTCTGCTCTGCTGTACGGACTTCATAAAGAGGAAATGTGTCTTTTCTGGCACGACAGCAAGCTGCATCGCGGACTTGTCCTTCAAGGTGCGGATATGCCGGAGCCGGTGTCCACCACTAAAGTGCTGGGTGGGAATCTTGGGATCAGGATGGGGGCATTTCCCACCCTGCCGCCTTTTTTCTCACCATACTATTTCTATAATGGGGTTCCCTTCCTTGCGAGGGGAGAAGATACCTTCCTCGGCCTTGCCGCCGCGAAGAATAGAATCAACTGCCTCGATATCGGGGCTCATATCTTCCATGATACCTATGGCGACTATCCCGCGGTTCCGGAGCTGCGGACAGATAGCCGTATCCGTGATCGGCTCTACTATGCTTGTACCGGATGGATCGGACGGAACGTATTTCTCCGATGGCAAACCGGATATGATGCGTCCCACTTCGACTGGCGCGCGGAGCAATTAGAGGTGGGGGCAAGAGCCTTGTTCCGATATACACAGGATTCTCGGTTTCTCGACCTTCCAAACATTCAGCAGGCGGCGGAGGCCTGCCTGCCGGATATGGTCGTGCAATATACAAGAGCGAAGCGGGCCTGGGACGATTTTATGGAAAGGTGGTTTGAACGATGAAAGTTTTGATGGTGAACCATTTCCCGCTGGAGGGCTCTGGCAGCGGCACATATACAAAAAATATCGCGGCGCATCTGACAAAACAGGGGCATGAAGTATGCGCGGTATTCCCAGAAAATACTCCGCCGACAGATATTCCTGGGGTGCGGCTTATACCGGTTATGTTTTCCGCAAAGGGCGCAAAAAGGCGAACGAAAAAGGAGCATTTGCCCTTTAATTTTCCGTGCTTCACCACCCATCCCCGAAGCACGACCACCTTTGCCGACCTGAGCGGCGAAGAGTTCGCGCAATATCTGGCGGCGTTTGACGCGGCGATCCATAAGGCCGTTATGGAATTTCAGCCGGATATTATTCATGCACAGCATATTTGGTGCCTCTCCTGGCTGGCGGTAAAGCACCATATCCCCACTGTGGTAACCACCCATGGGACAGACCTTATGGGCTGTGTCAAATGGCCGGGATTCCGAGGCTTTGCGGAGGAAACCGTTAAGCACTGCACAAAAATCATTGCTATCTCCAGCAGCAACAGAGATGCGGTGCTGGAGCTCTTCCCGGAAGCCTGCGCGAAGATTTCACTGTTGCCAAACGGGTATAATGAGGATGTTTTCTATCCTGAGGATGTGGATCGCACATCGCTTCTCGCCCAGATGAACATCCCCTATAACGGAGAGAAGATCGTACTCTTTGCAGGGAAGCTCACCACCTTCAAGGGCGTAGAAAATCTTCTGTCCGCAGCGCGCTATTACGAGGAGCAGGAATCTCCCAGGATTCTTACCTTGATTGCAGGCGATGGGCAGGAGCGAGAGGAACTGATGGATCTCTCGCAGCTGCTGGGCTTGAAGTCGACCTACTTCCTGGGCCACAAAACACAGGAGGAGCTGCGCAGACTCTACTGTGCCGCAGATGTGTTTGTCATTCCTTCCCGCAAGGAGCCTTTTGGCCTTGTCGCCCTGGAAGCCATGGCTTGCGGTACACCGGTGGTAGCGACGAACGCGGGCGGCTTACCGGAATTTGTTAACAACCGGGTGGGTACGCTCGTGGCGATCGACGACGAAGAGGAACTTTACGCAGCTATTTTAGATGAGCTTTTACGCAACGAACAAGAGCCAGAGCGCAGAAAAACCATTGCGGATTATGCGCGAAACGGCTACACCCAGGCAACATACCTGCAAAATCTGCTTCGGCTTTATGGTTCCTTGCAGTTTTACCGCAATGCGTGGTAGGGGGAAAGCGGCCATGAGAAAAACGATGATCATACCCACCTACTGGTGCAGGAGCTCCGGCAAGTGTTGGCAGGAGGGGGATGCCGTCTACGATCACCCCACTCCGGTTGATCAGGAAGGTACTCTGGAGCGAACCCTTGTCAGTATGCAGCAGTTTCAGGAAAAAGACTTCAAGCTGGTGATCCTAATTTGCCCTACAACACCGGATGTGGAGGATGCCGCCTATGAGCAGGTTTACCGTATCGTCAAGCGCGTGAAGCTACGGGCGGAGACGTATCTCTTTACGGCAGGCGATCTTGCCGCCATTTCCCGCATCCTGAAGGGTGCGGGTCTTGGTGACAGGGGGGCGGCACTGCTGTCCATGTTCGGATATTCCAATGTGCGGAATATGTGTCTGCTGGCGGCCACCATTCTGACGGCTGACGCCGCGCTGCTGATCGATGACGACGAGGTTTTTGAGCTTCCGGATTTTGTGCCCCGTTCTCTGGAATTCCTTGGGCGCAGAGTGTATGGTGATGTGGTACACGGCGTGGCGGGCTACTATCTTAACGGAAAGGGCCGGTACTATGATGATGTGACGCCGGAGCCGTGGATGACTTATTGGGATCGTTTTGGAAGCAAGGCGCAGGCGTTTGACCAGATCATTGGGAGCGGTCCACGCTTGAAACGGACCCCCTTTGCCTTTGGCGGCGCCATGATCTTGCACAGAGAGATGTTTGAATGTGTCCCCTTTGACCCGTTGGTCAAAAGAGGCGAAGATATCGACTATCTGATCAACAGCAGAATGTTCGGCTTCAGCTTCTTTCTGGACAACACCCTATCCATCAGGCACCTGCCGCAGCCTAAAACCCATCCCCAGTGGATGCGTATGCGGGAGGATATTTACCGCTTCGTCTACCAGCGGGCCAAGATGACCTCACAGTATAAGACAAGCAATCTGGTCAGGGTCGACCCCGAGGACTTGGATCCCTATCCTGGCGCGTTTCTGAAAGAGGATCTGGAGGAGAAAATCTACCGGAGCAGCATGATGCTGGCCACCCAGTATCTGGCGGAAAACGACCCGGCGGCGGCAATGGAAGCCATGCAGAACATATACCTTGCCAAACATGACGCCCAGCCTGTCTTTAACGCATTCCGCGCCTATCTGGGCGTGCAGACGGAATGGGAAAGGCTGATTGCCCTTGTCAGAAAAGAGCGGTACGCCGTTCGGGCCATTCTGGAGCGGCACAATATTTCCGCACCGGAGATCCATTTGGACAAGGAGCACCGCAGGAGGCTCAGCGAGGCGGATGTGCTGCTGATCCTGACAAAGCTGCCGGTGCTGTCAGACCTTACTGAGAAGGATCGCGCTATTCTACGAGACTATTGCCATGTAAAAACCTATTATGAAAATGAAACGGTATTCTCCAGCGGGGATCATAATGATGAGGTCTGCCTTGTGCTGAAGGGAAATATCCGGTTGGTGGCCAATCGGGAGAACAACAGCGGAGCCGCTCCGCTGGAGATGGCCACGCTGGGCGTCGGCAGCTTTATTGGAGAGAACTGCCTGACACGCAATGTATTTCGGCTCAGCGGCGTTGCCACGGAGTTTACGGAGCTGCTGTGCATTGGCAAAACCCGGCTAAATGACCTGCTGGAGCGGCATCCCGCCGTTGGCGTGAAGCTGCTGCGGAAATTCTTGGAGAGCATGTCTGATAAGATCACCCATACAAACGAGCAGCTTCGGCGTACCGCAGATTATGATTATGATGTGGTAGATGGACTGCCGGAATGCCGGGATTAGACTGGCGAGACGCTTGCGTCGTTTTCCGTAGGGGTGCATCCCTATGATATTGGGTGCACCCTAGGCAATCATAATATATAATAACACAAGAAAGGCGACCGCAGGCATTTGCCCTGCGATCGAAGGTTTCCTCTCTATGCTGAGTGGCTGCCAGGGTAAACCGCGTACCCCCACGATCATCGAAAAGATCTGCCCGAATTGCGGGAGCATCATTGAGCTGTTCTCTATAGACACGCAGATGGCATGCGAGACCTGCGGGTTCATTGCGTATAATGACACGTTGAGCTGTGTGCAATGGTGTCAGTACGCGAGAAAGTGTGTTGGGGATGAGATGTACGACCACATGATGGCAATTGCGGCTTCACAAAAAGAAAGAGCGGCTCATTTGCGGTCTGCTCCGAAAAAAGATTCTGCTCAATAACAGCGGAAGGGTCTCTTTAGGAGACCCTTCCGCTGTTATTGAGCAATGATGGCGAGATTTCAACGGAGGGCGTTTTCCGCCATGGCATACCACCTGCACAGGAAACCTCACAACACTTTAATTTTATATCAAATGGTGACTTTATGTCAATTCAAAAAGTGGATTGTATAACATTTCGGAACACTATCCAAATTTATCCGTACTATTTTTGCTGTTTTGCGAATTGTTTTCCGAAAATAATTTGCTATAATAAAGATACTAATAAAGTATAGAAAGAGGTGAATCCAATGACCTGATGAGTTCCCCTTTACTGCCAAGGTAACGGGAAGATGGCATCACCTGAATGTTCAGCACTCTCAAAAGCCCATCGGCCTTTACGGTGTTCCACCGCACAGCGGTGTTTTCAGATAGAGCGGGAGTGAAACTAGAGACGGCGGCAGATGCCATAATCTGTAGAAACGTGAGGAACCCAATGATGACTGAGCCCAAGATGGATCAATAGCCCTTGACTGCGAGACACGGATGCGGTCAAGGGCTATTGCGTTGCAACGGAACATATAGGGGAGATGGCAACGGGTATCCGTTGCTTTTTTTGCTGCGCCACAGGACATCAAGTGTGCTATGCTTGGCACCCCCAGTCTCCTGCAGGTAACATAAATGGGGACTGCGAACATCTCCAAATGCAAGCGGCATTTCAGGCGCATCTCAGCACCCTGTATGCTGAAGATTCGCCACTACGGGTTTCTGAGCAATCCGCAAAAGAAGATACGGCTGAAGCTGGCGCGGCGGTTGACGCGGACAAAAGCACCCATGCCCTCCGACAGCAAGCTGTCCGCACGGGAACTCATGCTGAGAGTTAGCGGTATTGACATTTGCCGCTGCCGTCAATGCGGCGGAAACCTGACCTCTTATAATATCCGCGCTTCCCCGGAGGGCTATAATCCAATCCACCTCTCACTCTGCCCCGCAAAACGACCGGTTCTTTCCGGTGGGCAGGGGGATTTTGCGCGCATCTGGATCGCTCACGACATACAGGGAGTCGACACAACACCATTTTCCGGAAGCATCTTGTCTATTTGAAGGTTTCTGCGATGGTACAAATTCCATAGCCAGCCGCACCGCCGGACGCGGTTTCGTGCATCCGGCATTTTGCAAAAAACTATTCAATTTACGAAGGGTATCGCTCCATCTGGCTGAGTCTATTATGCCCAGGAGAGACACAAAAATGCCACAGGTCAACGGTGATAACCTGCTGCATCAGCAGATCGTCAAACGTACCCGCGAGGCCCTGCAAGCGCAGGACGAGGCTTTTGCGATAGAACACGAAACTGCCAGCGATGCCGACCTTATCGACTATGTGCGTCGCTGCGTTGACGCCTCCTATACGTCCGCTCCCTGCGAGGTGGTCGGCGGCGCATACATTGCCCAGCGCTTCGGCAACTGGTCTGCTGCTTTGAAAGCCGCAGGGCTGCCTTCGCAGTATAAGCCGCCTCGCGAGAATGGCTACCCCCGCTTCCATGAGGAGTACGCGCGTCAGGAGACGCAGCTCATGCAGGAGCGCAGAGAAAAGCGGCAGGCCAAGGCTGACCTCGTCGCCCAGCGTAAGTCCCGCGACAAGGCCCGCGCCGCCGCCAATGCCGCAAAGGCTGCGGAAAAGGAAATATAAAAATCGCCCCAACGCCGCTGTCAATAGCTTTTTCAGATTTGAGTTGATAGAAAAATCCGCCGTGTTTTTGTCGTTTTGCCAATTTCATTTTACCACATCCCGTGGTATAGTAACACTCGTGTGAATACTATAGGAGGGATATCAAATGGAACTGGACTTTTCGGTATCGAATGAGTGGCAGGGTCTTTCTGACCAAGAAAAGCAACAGCATCTTTTTGATAAGCAGAAGGGTGTACTGGATGCTTTTCTTGAGCGCCGAGTCATCTCAAAAGAACAATATGACCTAAGCCTCCACACCCTCATGGATAACATGGCGATACACATCGCAGTGTAATAGGAACCCGCCCTGCAATCGCAGAGCGGGTTCTTTTTGCCTTATTGGGGACGAAAATGTTCGTCGATCTGAAATGTAGTCAGCTTGATAGGGTCTAACACCAGCACAGGCTTACGGGCTGTGTCCATGGCGTAAGCCAAGGCACTGTCCTCCGCGCTGCCTGTGGGCAGCGTGTCCCTGTCATAGACCGCCAGCACCACATCCGCAAGGTCGATGATCTGCCGATAGGCACGGAGCTGTGCGTCCGCCGCACCGACCTCGCACACAGCGGACATACAGGTGCAGTTGATGAGCGTATCCAACAAGACGCTTTACATCGCCATGAACTTCCAGAGTGCGGCGGATGAGGCGAATGCCGCGTTGACACATGATCTGGTCAGCCGCCTTGTACCGCTGGAGCAGGAGATCAACCGTCTGGAGCACTATGTGGCACTTCTGGAGCCGCGACAGGCCGAGGT
>OJLA01001556.1_pt1 | contig 15278 bp, 16 predicted proteins | sample 1596611 | NCBI WGS metagenome assembly OJLA01 (sample SAMEA4350168, study PRJEB24818) | metagenome | biome: human; feature: gut; material: faeces | place: Denmark | collected 2013-09
GGTGATGTTATACGATTCCATTTCCGACGCTGCTTTATCTATACCTTCCGAAATAGCTTCCCAATACTCTCCCTGAACAAAAGAAGGAGTAATCGCTAGAAGATGATATTGCTTTTTGGAGGCCGCCAATGAACGTGCCATCAGATTGGGCTGGTAATGTACCATCTCCAGAATCGCCTGTACCTTTTTCCTATTTTCTTCAGATACCCTACCACGATTATGGATTACACGATCTACCGTGCCAACAGAGACACCTGCCATCTTAGCAATGTCTACAATCCGAATATTTGAAAACTCTTTATCCATTTATTGATAAGTATCTTGTTTTTCATCGACAAAAGTAAAATGAATTATTGAATTAAGCAATAGTGTGTGCGCACACACATGAAGTCATAAAACGAACTATAAAACTAATTATCAAACACTTACCTCAACGACAACAAACATATACATGTTATTAAACATAAGAAAAAAGATAAAAACATTAAGAAAAAGCACTCCAGAGAATGGATACAGAAAAGAAAAGAAAGACTTTTGATCACTGAAAAAAGACAGAAAGAATAGAGAAATGGTAAAGTGTGCACGAACACATGAAAATATTCAGTGTATATAAAAGCAAATAGAATGGTAAAAAAGAAATTGGTAATCAATTAGATGTTAACTGATTACCAATTCTGGGAATGTTATTTTTCCCATTTTTCTTTTGCTTTTCCAGCGACTTTATCAGCTTCTGCTGCCACTTTATCAGCTATTTCAGCTCCGGTTTCTACCGCTTTCAATCCAAGATTCATTGCTTTCTTCTCTGCACAAGCTGCTGCCACCTCAGCATCACGACCAATGCGGTGGATAGCGTCATAAATTTCACTTTCCAGTTGTTTAGTTTTTGCTGTACGTGAAAGACGATAAACAACAGCACCAAGGATAGAACCTATTCCGAGTCCAATCCAGAAATTTCCATGTCTACATTCCATAATTAAGTTCAGTTTTTTTAGATTAAAAATAAATTATATAAAATACCTATTTGGATTTTGAGAATAAAGAAGCAATCCATAATACAAGAATAGCCCCCACTGTAGAAGTTATCAAACTTCCTATCAATCCCGAGGCTGCAAGTCCGAAAAGGGCAAATACCCAACCGCCTAATACACCTCCTAGAATACCAAGTAATAAATTTATTACAAGACCAAAACCTCCGCCGCGCATAATTTTGCCTGCAAGGCATCCGGCCACAATACCAATAATAATATACCAAATAAAGCTCATATCATCCTCCTTTTTTAGTTAACAACAGCAGGTGTGGCGAATGGTTCAGTCAGTCAAAAATGAATTAACGACAATTTACAATCCGTAGTTCTAGGGTTTTATTATCAGAGACTATTCTCTTGAAGTAAAAAAAGAGTCTGCCAAAGAAATGACTTCACAATCCGGACAAACTATCTTTATACCCTGCTCGGAAGTCTTCTCCGCTTCAATCGAGGACAGACAACCTTTAAAAGAATCTATCGTCAGCACTACTTTCTTCATATCATATAGAATTAATCGTAGCAAATATATTGAGAAACGGGAAGTTTGCGTACCTTTGCAGCCAATTTTTCAGGAACATCTCTAAAGAACAGGTATTATGGTACAGAATCAGGAACAACCCGTAGGAAAAATTACATTCTCCATTTTAATCGCATTGAGTCTCTCACATTGCCTCAATGACCTTTTACAATCGGTTTTATCGGCCTCTTATCCTCTATTCAAAGATGACTTAGGACTTAGCTTCGCTCAAATCGGACTGATAACATTGGTTTATCAACTTTCAGCTTCGGTTTTTCAGCCGATTACGGGAATTATCTTTGATAAATATCCCGTCGCGTGGTCATTGCCTATCGGAATGAGCTTCACTATGATAGGGCTGATAAACTTAGCTTTTTCTGATAATCTTTATTGGATATTATTGTCTGTATTCTTAATCGGAATCGGTTCTTCCGTATTGCACCCGGAAGCCTCGCGCATCACATTCCTTGCTTCGGGCGGGAAACGCGGATTGGCACAGTCACTCTTTCAGGTGGGTGGTAATTTTGGCGGTTCATTAGGCCCTTTACTAGTAGCTTTACTGGTAGCTCCCTATGGAAGACAACACCTTCTTATATTCGCATTTGTCGCATTGGCAGCAATTCCGCTTTTTGTAGTGATTCTTATAATCATCCCTTCCGACAGGGTGGGTACTTATATCATAACACAATTATTAGGTAAAGATGTTACATTAACATTTAGAACTGTGATCTATTCAATGCTTCCTAGTATCATGAAGGGTCGCTGGCTTTGGGGATTTGGATATGGTACGGGGTATGAAGTGTTAATGAGGCATGGAATAGTAGATGCACAGAATGGTGTATTCGATTGGATACAGCAAATAGGAATTTTTGGAACGATGTTGCTAGTTATGTGGTTGTGTATTGCAATGAAACGACCGAAGAATGATTATAAGATAAACTACAGTGATGTCAGAGCGCTAACGGCACTGATATATGTGTTTGTTTTGATGGCTACAGTTGAAATAACATTTTCATCGGACTTTCTGGCAACAGTTGTATTGCTTTACGGAATTAAAATGCAAAGAATTCAGGAAGGGGAAATACTCAAATGACATGGAAAAAAAAGATAAAAAAATTATTACCTGATAAGGTAGTGTATGGGTATGAAGTGATAAGAACTGTTCCGGAATACTTAAAAGCATTAAATGTTAAGTCTCAAATTCCGGATATTAAATTCTATTCGGACGAAGAAACAGTGTCTTTAATTGTCAAGGAGCGGAAATCACTTAGCCGATTTGGTGATGGAGAGTTTATGTGGATGTCAGGTGAGAGTATGGTTTCCTTTCAAGACTATTCAGCTGAGTTTGCGAGCGATTTAACTTTGGCATTTAAAAGTGATAATGAAAACTTATTAGTTGGAATTCCTCACGGAGTGTTTGATTCATCCAAATGCAATCTTTATGCGAAAATGCATTGGAGAATTATTCGTGCCAATTTTCTTTCCCGACTAGTGAAATTTATGGATGTAAACAGGGTGTATAGTGATGCGAGCATAACAAGACCATATATTGATTATAGAGATAGAAATTATAGTGCCAAGATCTTCGATTTGTTGAAGAGAATATGGGATAAAAGAGATGTAGTTATCGTCGAAGGCGAAAAAACAAAGCTGGGGATGGGTAATGATCTATTTGATAATGCAAGTTCCATAAAACGAATCATTTGTCCAGCAGAGAATGCATACGAAAGAATTGAAGCTATAAAAAATTCAATAAGATCAAATGTGGAAAAGGATACGTTGATTTTAGGGGCGTTAGGGCCGACAGCTTCTATTCTAGCGTCGCAGTTGTGTGATGAGGGATATCAATTTGTGGATATTGGACATGTTGATGTCGAATATATGTGGTATCTAAGACATGCGATTTTAAGGGAAACCATTGAAGGAAAGTATGTTAATGAGAGTGGCGTGAAAACTTGTTCAGATGTTTATGATAATGATAGTACATATATCAATTCCATCATTGATAGAGTCTTATCGTGATTAAAAAGTAATCTTTATGTGAAAGGGGGTAATCGTCAATGGGAAAATCAGTTTCAAGAAATTCGGCTTTTAGCATGATTAATAAAGGGTTATCCGTCGTTTTTCCTCTAGTGACGGTTTCTTATATATCACGAGTTTTAGGAGCGGCAGGAATTGGAGAAGTTTCCTCAGCACAAAACTTGGCGACTTATTTTAGCATGGCAGCTGCGCTAGGAATCCCTTCTTATGGTGTAAGAGCAATTGCTCAATCAAAAAGAGATGAAAATAGTTGTAACAAAACTTTTTCGGAACTTTTTACGATTAATTTAATATCCTCCATTATAGCAACCGTTGTATATCTGATCACCGCATTCTGTTTTAAGATTAATAATTCGAATACGGCACTGGCATTGATTTTTTCTAGTATTATCGTATTTAATATCATTAATATTGAATGGGTTTATCAAGGCTATGAAGAATATGAATATATTATGATTCGTAGCTTTGTTATAAAAATAGTATCCCTTTTGTTGCTTTTTGTTTTTGTCAGGGAAAAAAGTGATTTAGTTGCATATGCTTTTATTATTTGTTTCGGTAGCATTGGAAATTATGTTTTGAATTTTATCAATCTAAAAAGGTATGTGAAATTAAGCTTTTGCAATATCTCCTTGAAAAAACACATTAGACCTATTATGACGTTTTTCGTTTCTGTTATCGCCATTGAGATATATTCTTTACTTGATGTGTCAATGCTTACAGTGATGTCTAATGCTACAAGCGTAGGATACTATTCTAATTCTACGAAAATTATTAAAGCTGCTGCAAATACGTTAACAGGTATTTCCGCTGTTTTGATGCCTAGATTTAGTTATCTTTTTAGCGAGGATAATAAAAGTGAGATAAAAAAGTTGTCAAGACAGTTTCTCAATGTAACTTTTTTAATATCTGTACCGTGTTGTTGTGGAATAATATTGGTCGCAGACCAAATTGTGGAAGTGCTTTTTGGCGTTGAGTTTTTGCCGGCTATTAGTACGATTAGAATTTTATCAATTCTTATTGTATTGATGCCATTGTCTGGTGGGGTTTTTTGTCAGCTGTTGCTCACCGCTGGTAAAGAAAAAAGTTATTTAGCTTGTGTCTTAATTGGAACAGTCGTCAATGCAGTATTAAATTACCTGTTAATTCCTACTCTTACACAAAACGGAGCTGCGATTGCCTCTGTCATAGCTGAATTTACTGTATCCATAAGCATGATTGTAGCAACAAGAAGAACGATTAAAGTCAATATGTGTTGTAGAGATGTTTTTTCAATATTAACATCAGCGTTCTTCATGTCGCTCACGCTTGTTTTATGCCATAAACTACTTTCTGGACAGGCTGTATGGATGAGACTGCTTGTTGAGATTGTGATAGCTATATTAGTGTATTTTGTGTGTGTGTTTATGCTGAAAAACAGTGCTTTCAGTAGAATTATCAGAATGATAAAAAAATAATACGATTTTTTTGATCGTGATTCTATGTGGAGGGATGTTAAAAATCGTGCCAATTTCGCTGCACATGGGAACAGATGTTGTGAGAGAAAACTTCTTATTGGTCATGGTAGTGGTAGCTATTACGATGGCAATATGCAGTATGGCATATGAGGCTGTTGTAAGACTTGCTCCATGGATGGTGGGAAAGAAAAAAGTAAAGGAAAACTAACAATGTCAAAATACTTTGGAACCGACGGCTTCCGTGGAGAAGCCGGAATTACATTAACAGCAGACCATGCCTACAAAGTAGGCCGATTCCTGGGTTGGTATTATAATGCGTTGCGTGAGCGCAATGGTGACACCGATCCTGCTCGTATCGTCATTGGTAAGGATACCCGCCGCAGCTCCTATATGTTTGAATATAGTCTGGTGGCTGGCCTGACGGCTTCCGGTGCAGATGCTTATCTGCTCCATGTTACCACCACTCCGTCAGTGGCGTATATTGCCCGTGTGGATGACTTCGACTGCGGAATTATGATCTCTGCCAGCCACAACCCCTACTACGACAACGGAATCAAACTGATTGACTGTTACGGTGAAAAAATGCCCGAAGAGACTCTGCTGCTGGTGGAGGACTACATCGATGGCAAGCTCCATGTATTTGACAAGGACTGGCCGGAACTGCCTTTTGCTCATCGTGAGCATATCGGCTGCACCGTGGACTACGTGGCAGGCCGCAACCGCTATATGGGCTACCTGATCTCTTTGGGTATCTACTCCTTCAAGGGTGTGAAGGTTGGTCTGGATTGCGCCAATGGTTCCAGCTGGAATATTGCTAAGAGCGTTTTCGATGCTCTGGGTGCAGATACCTACGTTATCAATAACAAGCCGAACGGTCTGAATATCAACAACAATGCTGGCTCCACCCACATCGAGGGTCTGCAGAAATTCGTAGTGGAGAAGGGCTTGGATGTCGGCTTTGCCTACGATGGTGACGCCGACCGCTGCCTGTGCGTGGACGAGAAGGGTAATGTCATCACTGGCGACCATATCCTGTATATCTATGGCTGCTATATGAAAGAGCGTGGCAAGCTGTTGACCAATACTGTGGTTACGACTGTCATGTCCAACTTTGGTCTGTACAAAGCGTTTGATGAGCAAGGTATCGGTTACGCCAAGACTGCTGTGGGCGACAAGTACGTATACGAGTACATGGCGAAGAACGGCTGTCGTATCGGTGGTGAGCAGCGTGGTCATATCATCTTCTCCAAATATGCCAGCACCGGCGATGGTATCTTAACCAGTCTGAAGATGATGGAAGTCATGCTGGCTAAGAAGAAGCCGATGAGCGAGTTGGCGGCACCGCTGAAGATCTATCCGCAGGTGTTGGAGAATGTTCGTGTGACCGATAAGAAGGCTGCACAGAATGATCCTGCTGTGCAGGAAGCCGTGTCTAAGGTTGCTGAGGCACTGGGCGATACCGGTCGTATTCTGGTGCGTGAATCCGGTACTGAACCGGTGGTGCGTGTCATGGTGGAAGCACCTGACCATAATACTTGCCAGAAGTATGTTGATGAAGTGGTCAATGTGATCTGCGAAAAGGGATATAAGGTATAAAGTCAATGACGACTCTGGCAGTGTCCGGAGTCGTTTTGTGTAAGTGGAAAAGTATCATAGAAAAATGAATAATAGGAGGGGCAAAGGTGCCGTTGCTTTCACAGGACGTCATTTATTGTGCGCTTACACCGCAAACTTCTGCATAGGCGAAGTAACTGCAGGGCAGGACTGCTACAAATAGATAAGCCTTGCTCTGCTCACCGGTTACAGAATCGAAAATGGGGATTGTATCGCCAGCCCAATCCACCTCAATGGCATCTCCAGGCTTGTGCTGGATACGCATGGTTGCCTTGGTGACGCGGGCCCATTTACGGTATTTCTCGCCGAACTGCGTAAACATGTACGGCTTCTTGCCTTCATCGTAGCATTTACGGCGGTACTCCTCCCACAACAAGGTCAGGGTAACGCCGTGCTTTGCCAGCTCACGGTGAATGTACGGATAGTCCGGTTCAATGTACAAGCAAACACTCTTGTACTTGTCCGGGAAGAGCATCCGCTCCATCGGCATTGGTAATGTCGTCATCAAGAGGCCACTGGATGCCTTTTTGACTAGCCACCTCCAAAACAGTACGAATAGTATTGTCTGAACAGTGTGCTGAACTTCGAATTGTGCGTTGACTTTACCCCAATGAATGAAGCCTGAGAATCTCGCGGTAGTTTACCATTTTTAACCTCCGGTATTTTGATGTCACGTAAATCTACGTGGAAATCAAGTATACCGCAAAGTTCTCAAGATGTCGCTTTAGGCCAACAAAGTGTCGCTATTTTCCCGATACGGTGTCGCTAAAACTCCGTGCAAGCGCCGCTACTGCACCGATTTATGCATAATGATATAAGATTATAACCGATTAATTCTCGGGCATATGCTTATTATGTACATGAACGCTGGGTTTGTATTCACCATTTAGCGATGACTATTTAGGAATGTGTGTTTTTGAACGAAAGGATAAAAAGAGATTTTATATGATAAATAGTAAATTGGAATTACAGTTTTATATTTGTGCAGATTCTATGATGAATAGAGGCTACTTTGAAAAATCGCTGTTAATGAAGGTCGTTTCTCTTATTCGTCCGGATTGGATTATGGAATACTTGACGGCATTACGTAAAGTGGAGTACTATTCTAATCGGGGGGGGGGTGCAGAGGTACTATTATAAATACCGGTTTCGCAAACTTGGTATGAAACTAGGATTTACTATTTCGGAAAATGTATTTGGCTACGGCTTGGTTATACCGCACTATGGGACAATTGTTGTTGGAAGCGGGAATCGAGTAGGCAATTATGCCGTGCTTCATACAAGCACTTGCGTTACCGCAGGAAGGAAAACAATTGGAGATGGATTTTATCTGTCTACAGGAGCAAAAGTTTTAGGTGACATTGATCTCGGAAACTATACTACAATAGGAGCAAATGCCGTCGTTAATCAATCTGAGGGAGAAAATTGCCTACTTGTCGGAATTCCGGCTAAAAAGAAGCTAGACGAAGCTCCATGGATGAAGGATTTATATCGAGAAAGATATGAAGCCTGTGAAGAATTAAGGAGAAAGCTGTTCGAAAATATGTGAGGGAAAAATGTTTATATTTGGTTTGGAATGTTAGCTTACAATGCTTAACCCATTCATTAAATTCGAAAACTGCTTCTGCGTAAGGTCCATGACTTTTTAGAAATTCCTGATAATTACCAGGAATTCTCGGTAATTCTTGATACCCTTATTATCTCACAGGCGCCGTTGCTTTCACAGGACGTCATTTATTGTGCGCTTACCGTCGTTACCACGGTTATGTCCAATTTTGGCCTGTATAAGGCTTTCGATGAGAAGGGCATCGGCTACGCCAAGACCGCTGTGGGCGACAAGTACGTCTATGAGTACATGGCTAAGAACGGCTGCCGCATTGGCGGCGAGCAGAGTGGTCATATCATCTTCTCCAAATATGCCAGCACCGGTGACGGCATCCTGACCAGTCTGAAGATGATGGAGGTCATGCTGGCGAAGAAGAAGCCTATGAGTGAGCTGGCCGCACCGCTTAAGATCTATCCGCAGGTGCTGGAGAATATCCGTGTAACTGATAAGAAGGCTGCTCAGAATGATCCGGCAGTGCAGGAAGCAGTGTCTAAAGTTGCTGAGGCTCTGGGCGATACCGGCCGTATTCTGGTGCGTGAGTCCGGCACTGAGCCGGTGGTTCGTGTTATGGTGGAAGCACCTGACCACGATACATGCCAGAAGTATGTTGATGAAGTGGTCAACGTGATTTGCGAAAAGGGATATAAGGCGTAAAGTCAATGACGACTCTGGCAATTATCCGGAGTCGTTTTGCGTAAAAGGGAAAGTATAATAGATTAAATAACGGGAGGGATAAAACTATGTGTGGAATCGTTGGTTTTACAGGAAATCGACAAGCAGCACCGATCCTGCTGGATGGTCTGTCAAAACTAGAATATAGAGGATATGACTCGGCCGGACTGGCTGTCCGTGACGGAGAAAATCTGGCACAGGTCGTGAAAGCGAAGGGACGCCTGTCCAATCTGATCGAGAAAACAGATGGCGGCAAGGCATTGAAAGGAACCTGTGGTATTGGTCATACTCGTTGGGCAACTCACGGTGAGCCGAGCCAAACCAATGCACATCCGCATGTTTCAGGTAACTGTACCCGTTCTGGTTCCGGCACAGTGGAGTCTGAGGTCGTTGGCGTACATAACGGCATCATCGAGAACTATACCGAACTGAAAGAAAAGCTGCTGAAGCACGGTTATACATTCTATAGTCAGACGGATACGGAAGTGGTCATCAAGCTGGTGGACTACTATTATAAGAAGTACAACTCCGGCCCTATCGATGCCATGGCCAAGACGATGGTGCGTGTGCGTGGATCCTACGCTCTTGAGCTGATGTTCCGTGATTATCCAGGCGAAATCTGGGTGGCACGTAAGGATAGCCCGATGATCATCGGCATTGCGGATGGTGAGACCTATGTGGCTTCGGATGTCCCGGCAATTCTGAAATACACTCGCAATGTGTACTACATCGGTAATCTTGAGTTCGCAAAGCTCGTTCCGGGTGAGGCTCACTTCTACGATTTGAATGGTGATGAAATCGAGAAGCAGACGACAGAGATTAAGTGGGACGCAGAGGCGGCGGAAAAGGGCGGCTTTGAGCATTTCATGATGAAAGAGATCCATGAACAGCCGAAAGCTGTTCAGGATACCCTTAACTCTGTGATCAAGAACGGCGCTATCGACCTGTCCAGTGTGGAGATCACCGAGGACGAAATTAAAAACTTTGAGCAGATCTATATTGTTGCCTGTGGCTCTGCATGGCATGTGGGCATGGCTGCTCAGTATGTGCTGGAAGATATAGCGGATATCCCAGTGCGTGTGGAACTCGCATCCGAGTTCCGTTATCGGAAGATGCCGCTCAATCAGAAGGCACTTGTAATCGTTGTCAGCCAGTCTGGCGAGACAGCAGATACATTGGCTGCACTGCGACTTGCAAAAGAAAAAGGCATAACCACAATGGCAATCGTCAATGTGGTAGGCAGCAGTATTGCCCGTGAAGCGGACAAAGTGTTCTACACCCTTGCTGGTCCAGAAATCTCTGTTGCAACGACCAAGGCATACAGCGCACAGCTGGCGGCCATGTACTGTCTGGCTGTTCAGTTTGCAAAGGTAAGAGAAAAAATTACGGAGGAGCAGTACAGCTACTATATTTCTGAACTGCTGACTCTCCCAGAAAAGATGCAGAAAACTTTGGAAGATAAGGAGCGCATCCAGTGGTTCGCAGCAAAGTATGCCAACGCACATGATGTGTTCTTCGTGGGGCGTGGCATTGATTATGCAGTCTGCTTGGAAGGCAGTTTGAAACTGAAAGAAATCAGCTACATCCATTCCGAAGCATACGCTGCGGGCGAACTGAAGCACGGAACCATTAGTCTAATCGAGCGGGGAACACTGGTCATCGGTGTGCTGACTCAGAGCGAACTCTACGAAAAGACTATCAGCAATATGTTGGAGTGCAAGAGCCGTGGTGCTTATTTGATGGGCCTGACTACATATGGCAAGTATGAAATCGAAGATCAGGTAAACTTCACAGTATATGTGCCGAAAGTGGACGAGCACTTTGTGGGCAGTTTGGCAGTGATTCCGCTGCAGCTGCTTGGCTATTATGTATCTGTTGCCAAGGGTCTGGATGTGGATAAGCCGAGAAACCTCGCCAAGAGTGTGACTGTGGAATAAAAGATAGTAAGAGGAGAAAACGTGAAAACAACATTACTTATCATGGCAGCCGGTATCGGCAGCCGTTTCGGAACAGGAATTAAACAGTTGGAGCCAGTGGACGATGCTGGACATATTATCATGGACTACTCAATCCACGATGCAATTGAAGCCGGTTTCAATCATGTGGTCTTTATTATCCGCAAGGATATCGAGAAAGAGTTCAAAGAGGTGATTGGTGACCGCATTTCCACTATCTGCTCTGCTCATGATGTGACTGTGGATTACGCTTTTCAGGATATTAATGATATCCCGGAAACTCTGCCAGAAGGCCGGACAAAGCCGTGGGGAACCGGTCAGGCTGTGCTTGCAGCGAAGAAGGTCATCAAGACTCCGTTCATCGTTATCAATGCAGACGATTACTACGGCAAGGAAGGTTTCAAAGCCGTACATGAGTATCTGGTGAATGGTGGCAAGTCCTGCATGGCAGGCTTTGTGCTGAAGAACACGCTGTCTGATAATGGCGGTGTGACCCGTGGCATCTGCAAGATGGATGATCAGAACAATCTGACTGAGGTTGTGGAAACCAAGAACATCGTCAAGACTGAAGCTGGAGCAGAAGCAGATGGCATGATTGTGGATGTGAATTCTCTTGTATCTATGAATATGTGGGGCCTGACACCTGATTTTCTTGATGTACTGGAAGAAGGCTTCAAAGAATTTTTCGAGAAAGAAGTCCCGGGCAATCCTCTGAAGGCAGAATATCTGATTCCCATCTTCATCGGTGAGCTGCTGGAGCAGGGAAAGATGTCTGTCAAAGTATTGAAAACTAACGATACCTGGTACGGAATGACCTACCATGAGGATGTCGCAGCCGTAAAGGACAGCTTCAAGAAGATGCTGGAGAACGGTGTGTACAAGGCTGACTTGTTTAGTGATCTGTAATGGAAATAATAAAAGTATTGGCCCAAATCCTCACAAACATCCTGACTGCTCTGTATGAGCCATTTGGATTCTCGCTCCTTCTTTCCTTCCTCGCTATGATTTTCTACCTGTATTCGTATGAGCCTCAAGATGCCGGCAAAGGCTGGAAGAACGCCATGGTGACATGGTATCAGAAATTCAAAGAGAGCGTGTTCTTCCGGAAGTTATTTTTCTTAGCTTTTGTGACCTCACTTATTTTGTTCCGAACCCTGTTAAACCGTCAGCTGTGGATGAATCCTTTATCCGATGTCATGGGCGGCTGGGGCATCTGGGAGACCGTGAACGGCGAACAGAAGCTAACAACCGAGTGCGTCGAGAATGTGCTCATGATGGTGCCGTTTTCAAGCATAGTGATGTGGACATTCGAAGAAAAGATAGGAAACGGCTGGAAGAAGATACTGTGCTATAGCGGTAAGATAGCATTTATCTTTTCTGTAAGCATAGAGATGCTGCAATTATTGCTTCGCTTGGGAACATTCCAACTATCAGACATCTTCTACAACACAGTCGGCGGAGTGCTAGGCGGCGTGTGCTACTGGGGGATAAAGAGGATGAGAAACCATCTGTAAAAAGAACTGGACTTGTGATATAATGGGAGCAGTAGCTCCCTACGCCGCTCGAAACTTTGCACACCTCTACGTGGTGAGCGGCAGGCAACACAGCATAGATGCTGTGGCTAGGATGCAGAGTAATAATATTGCTGCTTATTGCTTTACTTTGGACTTGGATGAGTTGCATGAAGGTCACGCTAAAAGGATTCGGATTTGTGAAAGGCATTGAAGTTGACGGAGGCGCGCTTATGAAAGCTGGAATTGTGACTTATGTGTTGGCTCAGATGGGGACATCTACAGGTGCATATGGGGTTCGTAGCCGGACGACCGCATGAAGTAACATTCAAGAAAGAAGTGGGCGCTAATAAACAGATTGCACCTTGAGGGTAATTCCTCTGGGCCCCACCAAGGAAACAAGCATGCGGAAGCGTGTGGTAGATAAAAAAGAGGAGAATGTAACAATGTCTATGTATGTTTTTGCTCCTGCAGGACCCCATAATCTTCATAATGAGATGATGCGTATTGCTGTTGAATACATTGGATCACAGGACAGCGGCTTTGGCTCGTCGTGGGCAAAAGGTAAGCGGTATCTTAAAGGTAAGCTTGGGTGTAGCGGTACTGCAGTCAAGCGAGCATGTGTCATTAAGAATAAATATATGAATCATGATTTTGAGAAATATGGTGCAGGGGTATACTACTACCAAAAAGATGATTGTGCACGTATTGTTAAGGCTGTTTTAGAATATATTGTGAAACACAAGGACGATGATACTTTACCTCAAGTTTTCAGCGGTTGCAATTTCGCTGACTTGCTCGAAAAAGCTTATGGACACAGAATTTCTCAAGCAGAATGGGTAAGAGATATGAATTATAAGAAGCAAGGCGATGCAGCGGAAAAAGTTTGCAAAAAATTGAATAGCTTGCGTTAATTTCTCATAGACTGCTTTGTAGGAAACAATATAGAGCGTTTCTCTGGAGGTTTGCTGGGTGAACAGAGTTAATTTTAGTGATTGGCAGGAAATGGCTCTAAAAAAGGATATTGAACAGATTAAGAAAAAGCTGACTTCGCAGGAGCCGGTGCTCTTTTCTCTGTGCTGGGAACTAGTTTTAGCATTAGGGTCAATCATTGCGGATCACTTGTTTGATACAGAAAATGCGCCAGAGTGGATTTGGTTTACTGTAATCGCGTTGGCAGTTGTACCAGCTGCTGTAATATTGGGAGTTGTGGCAGGTAAATGGATTTGTTCAATTGTATCGGTAAAAAAAGGCAAGTTTAATGTTAAAGATTCTGTTGACATTTTTGACAATCAAATTTCCTATTGGGTTATGCTAAGTAATGCATATACTGATATGTTGTTAGAGGATATAAATGGTACGAATTCAGAGAAAGAGTTTCTGTACAGGGAGGGATGCTATTATAATAATAAATCAATGCAGGCTATCTATGCGATGAAATCAAATTTCGACAAGATTTTTAGCATGGATCCCCAGAAAGTGAAGAAAGACAGTCTTGTTGATATGGAGAGATTGTTCAACATTCTTAGAGTTATGAAAGAGCAGCAAGACCGTTTAGACGCAGCTGTTTCTGAAATTAGTAGAGAAGGTATCAAAAGCCAGCGCGAACTAAACGAAGAGTATATGGATGACTTGATGAAATTTGTGAAAGATTTGAATGAATCAAACGAGATGAGCGGAATAAAAACCTTTAAATGGGACGAAAACTAATTTATCCGCCGTGTGGACTGAAATCCAGAAGTTCACACGGCATATTCTTGAGCACGATATATAGTTTGTGACTGAAATAAAAACGAGGCGAAAATCAGTGGGCAATACACGTGCGCGCAAGCCCGGCGGCGGTCGGAAGCCATCAAAACCAGAGTATAGTGCAGCCAAGAATCTGGCACAGCAGATGAAAGCGGCTGTTGTGCTTTATACAGACAAAATGAGTCTGCAAGACATCGCAGACGCCCTGTCGCTCAACCCTATCAAGGTTCGGAAGCTGCTCATCACAGCCGAGGTGTATGAGTCAGACATAGCGGAGACGGTGCAGCACACCTTTTACAAGTATAGAGAAATCCAAAGCTATAAAGACGCAATCCTCTCCACCGCATCAGAGCTCAAGCTGTCCAAAGCCTCCGTCACCTCGTACCTGCCATATGAAAAGGGCGTGTATTTCCCAAGCACGACCTCCACAGAGAAGATCAGTGTTGGAGCAGAGCGGCAGCGGAGATACAGAGCGGTAAGAAAACTGAGAACCGAGCCGACAGAAGAGCATCTGTGGGAAGTGGTTCTTCTTTATGCTGGTGTGCGTTTCAAAACGTACTCGGGTTTACCCTTTACCTACGAAATACGAAAAGGTCGGAATGGACAATACACAAAGGAACTGTGGATCGATCGTAGAGAAAACAGTAAAAGCCTGGCGTGGAGTTCTGTGTTGCTGGCTCTGGGCAATATTAAAAAGGTAGGAGAAGTAGTTGAACGACCGAAAGCTCTGGGCGACATCCGGGGTGTGACTTACATCTACGGGATGTTCTATCGGTTCGGACTGATCGATGTGTCGGATGAAGCGAAAGAAAAGATGAAGAAAGCGTTTAATAAATCGTCCTGACACGGATGTGTCAAGGTTGCCCGTGTAGGAACATCGTTAACAGTTACACAACGTTAAAATAGCAATATGTCCACGATGAACAGGCACACCACCTGCTTATCGTGGGCATTTCGTTTTATACAGTGTCTTTATGAATGACGGTAAGGTTCGATTTTGAACTTTGCCGTTTTTCTTTTTGTCTAAATTTGTGAAATTTTCAAAACTGTATTCAAAAACGGCCCTGAGGATTCCTATTAGTGTAGGGGCTTTTAAAATCTTTCGTAAAACGGCTTTCCTATAGTTCTATAAGTG
>OJLA01001558.1_pt1 | contig 15260 bp, 11 predicted proteins | sample 1596611 | NCBI WGS metagenome assembly OJLA01 (sample SAMEA4350168, study PRJEB24818) | metagenome | biome: human; feature: gut; material: faeces | place: Denmark | collected 2013-09
TTCCACCGCCAGGTCAAAGGCCGCCACAATGATGCCCACGCCAAACAGAACCCAGCCGAAGAGGAAAAACAGGTGGACAGCGGCCTCAATCCACGAGAGGTCGAAGATCTCCGCGCCCATGTCGCCCATCTGGGAGAACACATCGGCAATGGAATCATAGAAGGCGTTGAAGAGCCATTTCACCAGATTGTCCCAAATGGCGTTGACGGCCTCTTCGCTGTCCTCCACCCCCAGCAGCAGGACATAATGGGCTTCCTGTCCGGGGGCCAGGGTGATGGCCGGGAACCGGAATGCTCCCATGGCCTCCCGGCCTTCCGCCCGGCTGCCCGCTTTGACCCCGGGATACTGCTCATAAACAGCCCGGGGATGGAGATAAGTCCCGCCCTCGCCCAGGAAGGACTCCACGGTGGGGTAGAAAGCCTCCGGCTTCTGGCCCTCCGGCCCAAAGCCTTCTACATAATATACCTTGTGGTTGGGCCGGTGGCCCCGCTCGTCAAAGGACATGGTGGGCCGGACCATGACGCCGTTTTCGGTGGTCCAGATCCGGTGGAGCATCGAAGTCACATTCCGGTGGTCCCGGATGTTGTCTGCGCTGCGGCCGTAGAGGGGAACGGCTGCGATGGGGGTGAGCCAGCGGGGCTGTTCCTGCTGGTTGCGCACCGTGATGCAGAGGATTTCCACATTGTCCTGCCGGGGACAAAAGGCGGTCACTTCGGTATCGAGGCCCAGGTCCTGGGCGGTGCGCTCCACCGTCTGCCACATCAGGCCGGCGGTGAGCCGGCTGTCATCCTGGGCCGGGGTGAAGCGGTCGGCCTCCTGCCGGGCCGAAGCGCCGGACACCGAAAAAGCCTGCCCGTCCTCATCCACCAGCCAGAAGTTCCGCACACCGCGGTTGCTGTGGAGGTTTTCGGCGCTGACCGGTTCCAGCAAAAAGGTCTCCTGGTCAATTTTGGCGTCCCCTCCCAGATTGGGGGTGAGGGAGCTTTTCAGCCCTGTCTCGGAGGCCAGCGGAAAGTACAGATAACTGACATTTTCCGGCTTGTCCATGGTGAAGCTGCCGTACTTGTCCACGAAATGCAGATGGTTCATGATACTTCTCCTTTCTATGGTAGGATGTCGGTTTTTATTATATAGAAAGGCGTCTGCGGCAAAAATCAAAACCATGCATCAAAGTGTCAGAATCATGACCCTATTTATCTATCAGCACAAAACGTTGTCACGAATTTGATATTTTTTATGGAATAATTATATATCCGGCGGGATTTCTTTCGCTATAATAGGGGCACAAAAGACGCCGGGCACCGAGGCCCGGGCCATGAGATTACAGAGGAGGTTCGTACTATGAATGAGAAGAAATCCTGCGCCATCAGCCGCCGCTCGTTCCTGAAGGGCGCCGGCGCCGTGGGCGCTGCCAGCGTTTTGGCCGCTTGCGGCGGGACTTCCACTGCTGCATCGGGCAGCGGCGCAGAGGCTGCGGCGGAAGGCAAAGTGATCAATATCTACAGCTGGAACGACGAGTTCCGCACCCGTCTGGAAGCCGTTTATTCGGAAGTGGCCAGCACTTCGTCCGACGGCACCGTCACCACCCTGAAAGACGGCACCGAGATCCACTGGATCATCAACCCCAACCAGGACGGCGTCTACCAGCAGAAGCTGGATGAAGCTTTGCTGAACCAGGCATCCGGCTCCACCGACGACAAGGTGGACATCTTCCTGTCCGAGACCGACTACGTCTACAAATACACCGACGCCGAGGCCGACGTGGCCATGCCCCTGACCGACCTGGGCATCGACCCCGACACCGACCTGGCCGACCAGTACCCCTTCACCAAGACCACCGCTTCGGACCAGAACGGGGTCCAGCGCGGCTCCACCTGGCAGTGCTGCCCGGGCCTTCTGGTCTACCGGCGGGATATTGCGAAGGACGTCTTTGGTACCGATGATCCGGCCACGGTGGGCGAAAAAGTCAAAGACTGGGACACCCTCAAAGCCACCGCGGAAGAGCTGAAGGCCAAGGGCTACTTCACCTTCTCTTCCTACGCCGACACCTTCCGTCTGTACGGCAACAGCATCAGCCAGTCCTGGGTGGCCCCCGGCGAGACGGTCTGCAAAGTGGACCAGCAGATCATGAACTGGATCAGCGATTCCAAGGAATGGCTGGACGCCGGCTACCTGGACAAGACGGTCAAGGGCCAGTTCAACGACGACTGGAACAAGGCCATGGGTTCTGCTTCCAAGGTGTTTGCCTTCCTGCTGCCGGCCTGGGGCATCGACTTCACCCTGGCCCCCAACTGGGACGGCCCCGAAGGAGCCTGGGCTGTCACCAATCCTCCCCAGGAATACAACTGGGGCGGCTCTTACATCCACGCCTGCACCGGCACCGACAACCTGGAGCATGTCCGCGATATCATCCTGGCTTTGACCTCCAACAAAGACAACCTGCTGAAGATCTCCAAGGACTATCTGGACTTCACCAATACCATGAGCGGGATGCGGGACGCTGCCACCGACGACAGCTTTGCTTCCAGCTTCCTGGGCGGCCAGAATGCCTATGAGTACTTTGCACCGGTGGCTGAGAACATCAAGATTGCCCCCCTGTCTTCCTACGACCAGGGCTGCGTCGAGCTGATTCAGAACGCATTCAGCGATTACTTCCAGGGCAACGTGGATTTCGACCGGGCCAAGGAAAACTTCGAGACTGCCATCATGGAGCGCTATCCTGATATCACCGCAGTCGAGTGGGCAGAGTAAGCTGCCTCTCTTTTGGAAGGCCGGCCGCCGCGCACTTTTGCGGCGGCGGTCTTTTACGAGAAAGGAACGGTGACCTATGAAACAACCAAAACGCAAACACCTGAGCTATGCAAAATGGGGATATATCTTTATCATCCCGTTCTTCCTGAGCTTTTTCATCTTTTCCCTGATCCCGCTGGTGGATACCATCCGCTACAGCTTCTATGAGTACTACCGCTCCGGCATCAAAGAGATCGGCCCCAACTTTGTGGGCCTGGAAAACTACAGGAGTCTGCTGGAGTCGGATCTGCTCAAATATGCAGGAAATACCCTGATCCTCTGGCTGATCGGCTTTGTGCCCCAGATCGTCATCGCCCTGCTGCTGGCCAACTGGTTCACCGATATGCGGCTGAAAATCCGGGGCAAACAGTTCTTCAAGGTGGTCATCTATCTGCCCAACCTGATTATGGCTTCGGCCTTTGCCATGCTGTTCTTCGCCCTGTTCTCCAACAGCGGCCCCATCAACTCCATCCTGATGAGCCTGGGGATCACCGATGCGCCCATTGACTTCATGGGGACAACCTTCGGCACCCGCGCCCTGATCGGGCTGATGAACTTCCTGATGTGGTTCGGCAACACCACCATCATGCTGATGGCCGCCATCATGGGCATCAGCCCCGAAATTTTCGAGGCCGCCGAGCTGGACGGCTGTGGCAGCGTCAAGCGGTTTTTCTCCATCACCCTGCCCCTGATCCGCCCCATCCTGGCCTACACCCTGATCACTTCCATCATCGGCGGCCTCCAGATGTTCGACGTGCCCCAGATCCTCACCAACGGCCAGGGCGCTCCCGACCGCACCTCCATGACCCTGATTATGTTCCTGAACAACCACCTCAAGAGCCGCAACTACGGCATGGCCGGCGCTCTGTCGGTGTTCCTGTTCATCGTCAGCGGCATTCTCTGCTTCTTCGTCTACCGGATGACCAACGGCAAGGATGACACCGCTGTCAAGCCCGCCAAACAGAAAGGAGGCGCCAAGGCATGAGACATCACAGAACCAAAACCGGTGAGACCATCCTCGCTTATGTCGTTCTGGCCATCCTGTCCTTTTTGTGCCTATTCTTTTTCTACATCCTGATTGTCAACTCCACCCGCTCCCACGCGGACCTGCAGAAAGGCTTCTCCTGGCTGCCGGGAAACTACTTCCTGGAAAATTTGAAGAACGTGGCCAACGACGGTAGTTTCCCCATGTTCAAGGGCATCCTCAACAGTCTGATCGTGTCCTCCAGCTCGGCGGCCCTTTGCACCTACTTTTCGGCTCTGACGGCTTACGGACTGTACGCCTACAATTTCAAGCTGAAAAAGTTTGCCTTTACCTTCATCATGGCCATTCTGGTCATGCCCACCCAGGTCACCGCCATGGGCTTCCTGCGGTTGATGACCAACATGGGCCTGTATGATACCCTGTGGCCCCTGATTATCCCTTCCATCGCATCGCCGGCGGTCTTCTACTTCATGTACAGCTACTTGAAGTCCTCTCTGCCGCTGTCCCTGGTGGAGGCGGCCCGGATCGACGGCTCGGGCGAGTTCCACACCTTCAACCGAATTGTCCTTCCCATCATGAAGCCGGCCATTGCAGTCCAGGCCATCTTCTCCTTCGTGGGCTCCTGGAACAACTACTTCGTCCCGGCTTTGATCATCCAGTCCAAGGACAAGATGACTGTCCCCATCCTGATTGCTACCCTCCGTGGCGCCGATTACATGAACTTTGACATGGGCAAGATTTACATGATGATCATGGTGGCCATCGTCCCCATCATCCTGGTCTATCTGCTGCTTTCCAAGTACATCATTGCCGGCATTACCCTCGGCGGCGTCAAAGAGTAACAAGCTTCTCATCGCGGTCTCCTTCATCTTCTTCATCATTTCTCCACACAGTGCTGAGGAAAGCCGCCATAGATTTCTGCTATGGCGGCTTTTCTCGTGCAGTGTCATGTTCAGGAGGTTTTTATGGCTTGTATTTCTGTCCACAGCGGCACGCATCAGCCAACCCCGTCTGCCCGTGAACGCGCCCATGCCGCCCTGGCCCGCCGGGCTGCGGCATCGGGAATCGTCCTGCTGAAAAATACCGGTGTTCTGCCGTTGGAGCCGGCCTGTTCCGTAGCTCTGTTCGGCACCGGTGCCAGCCGGACCGTCAAGGGAGGCATCGGCTCGGGCGATGTCAATAACCGCGCCAATGTATCGATTTTCCAGGGGCTGCAGGCGGCCGGCCCCACCATCACCAGTACAAGCTGGATCGCAGACTACGAAGCCCGCTACAAAGCTGCCCGCGCTGCCTGGAAAGCCCAGGTGCTGGAAGCAGCCAAACAGGTGGAAAATCCCTTTGACGCCTACGCTTCCCATCCCTTTGTTCTCCCCCAGGGCCGTCCCGTCCTGCCCCAGGACGTGGAAGGCGCCTCGGTGGTGGTCTATGTCCTCAGCCGGATTTCGGGGGAAGGGAAGGACCGCCGGCTGGAAAAAGGGGATTACTACCTTAGCGACCAGGAATGGGAGGAGCTGCGCAGCCTGAACAGTGTGGGTCTGCCCATCGTTCTGCTGCTCAATGCCGGCGGGCCCATTGAATTGGCCGGTCTGCTGGATGTGGCCACCCATATTGAGGCAGTGGTGCAGATTTCCCAGCCGGGACAGCAGGGCGGAGAAGCCGTGGCGGATGTCCTGTTGGGAAAAGTCACCCCCGAGGGCAAACTTACCGCCACCTGGGCCCGGCGGTACAGCGACTATCCCGAAGCCGATCATTTCGGCATCCTCAGCGGCGACCTGACAAAATCAGTCTACCGGGAGGGCATCTATGTGGGCTACCGGTATTTTGACAGCTTTGGTGTAAAGCCTCTGTTTCCCTTCGGATACGGCTTGTCCTACACCAGCTTTGAGATCCGTATGACCGGGCTGCAGGTACAGCCCGGAGCCGTGGAAGTAAGTGCTTCGGTAAAAAATGTGGGCTTCTGTTTCTCGGGCCGGGAGGTGGTGCAGGTCTATCTGTCCTGCCCCCAGAAGGGCGATGCCCGGGAGCTGCGCCGATTGGCCGGTTTTGCCAAAACCCTTCTGCTGGCGCCGGAACAGAGCCAGACCCTGACCATTTCCATCCCCCAAAAAGTCTTTGCCTCTTTCTCTGAGGAAAAGCAGGGCTGGATGGTGGAAAAGGGACTGTATGGCATCTGGATCGGGAACAGCAGCGCCGCGCTGACGCCCTGCGCCGTCATCCGGGTAGGGGAAGACGTCTGCATCGAAAAGACCCACCCCATCTGCCCGGTACAGGTTCCTTTGGAGGAGCTGGGGGCTGCCGAAGCGGCCCGGCAGGCTGCAGACCCGGGAGAGGATTTGCCGGTCTATGACTTTGCACCCCGGCCTGAGCCGCAGCCGGTCTGGGTCGAATCGCCCCGGGCAGAAGGCCCTGTGGAGGAATTGATTCCGCTGCTCTACGGCAACATCACCAAGGGGACCAGCACCCTGGGCTCGGCAGGCGTCCGGGTGCCCGGCTCGGCGGGAGAGACCTCGGAGGTTTTGGAGCAGACCAGAGGCATTCCCTCCCTCATTATGGCCGACGGCCCTGCGGGTCTGCGGCTTCGGCAGAGCTATCAGACCGACCGGGCCACTGGCCGGGTCTATGGAGTAGGGGTACTGGGCTCTCTGGAAAACGGTTTTTTGGAGACGCCGGTCCAGCACGAGAACGCCGACACATGGTACCAGTTCTGTACAGCATTCCCAGTGGGCACTGCTTTGGCCCAGAGCTGGGACACCGGCCTGATGGAGGAATTCGGCCAGGCCATTGCCTGTGAAATGAAGGAGCTCGGAGTGGATCTGTGGCTGGCGCCCGGTATGAACATCCATCGCAATCCTCTGTGTGGGCGCAACTTTGAATATTATTCGGAGGATCCGGTTCTCTCCGGCCTTCTGGCTGCCGCTGTTACCCGCGGTGTTCAGAAGGATGGCCGGTGCGGTGTCACCATCAAGCACTTCGCCTGCAATAACCAGGAGGACAACCGGATGGGTGTGGATGTTCAGGTTTCAGAGCGGGCCCTGCGTGAGATTTATCTCCGCGGGTTTGAGATTGTGGTAAAAGAGTCCGCTCCTGCTGCGATCATGACTTCTTATAATCGGATCAACGGTGTTTATTCCGCCAATAACCGGGATCTGTGTACTGTTGTGGCCCGGCAGGAGTGGGGCTTTGATGGCTTGATTATGTCGGACTGGAACACCACAGTCCCCGCCGATGGCAGCATTCCCTGGAAGTGTGCCTGGGCAGGCAACGACGTTATTATGCCGGGTAATCCCGATGACGATGCCAATATCCGGGCTGCTTATGCTCGGGGCGACCTCTCCGAGGCGGACATCCGGACCAGTGCAGGACGCCTGATGGCTTTGACCCGGCGATTGCGCGGCTAATCTTCGCTGTTAAAATATAGAAGCAAAACGCCCCCGGCTACCAAAAGATAGCCGGGGGTGTTTTGATGATGAGCGTTTATTCGTCTTTCTGGTACACTCTGACCCAGTCCACCCAAAGGGCTGCGCGGTCCATGTCGGTTGTCACATCAGGGCTTCCGGGCCAGTCTCCTCCCACCGCCAGGTTCAGAATGATGTAAAAAGGCTGATCGAAGGGGGCGGGGTAGGGAACTTTCCCTTTTCCATCGGTGAAGGAATACCACTCCGTCTCGGTAAAGAACAGTTCCCCGTCCAGATACCATTTGATTTTGCCCGGTTCCCACTGAACGGCATAGTTGTGGTACTCCTCTGCAAAACCGCCGGATGGAAGGGCGAAATGGCCCTGGCTCTGCTGGTGAGGGTTGCCATAGTGGATGGTGCCGTAGGTTTTTGTGGTGTCGTGTCCCAGCACCTCCATGATATCAATTTCGCCGCAGCGGGGCCACTGACCATACCGTTCTTCCTCGGTGGGCATCATCCAGAAAGCAGGCAGAAACCCCCGGCCTGCCGGCACCTTGATCCGTGCCTCAAAAATGCCGTACAGGAAATCGTGCTTGTGCTGGGTGTTGACCCGCCCGGAGATATACGACACCGTCCCGTCTGGATTTTTCTTTTCCACCGGTTTCAGCACCAGGCTGCTGTTTTGGATGTAGATGGTCTGGGGGGAATCTATGTAGGCCTGTAGTTCATGGTTTACCCAGCCGGCCTCGTGCAGCTCCACATTCCAATCTTCCCGATTCAGCTCCGGGCCATTAAAGTCGTCCTCCCATTGCAGTGTGTATCCATCGTAGGATAGCGTTTCGCATTTTGCAGGAATAGTGGTCGGATTTGTGGTTTTAGCTTCCATTTGAGTCTGCCTCCTTGATTTTGTTTCGGGTTGTGGGATTTTTATGCAGGGAATTCCGGATTAAAAAGACCTCAGCCGTTGGACAACAGCTGAGGTCGCCTGCAATGAAATTTTAAACAGCAGGAGCTTCGATCTTGTCCAGATGGATCTCGTCGATGCAGATACGGTGCTGCTGACCGATTTGTTCTCCGCCCACGGCTCCCATCGAGATACTGAGCACAGCTTTCATATCAGTGGGATAAGTCATCTGGAAGCAGACCTCATAGGTCTGATATTCCTGACCCAGCTGTACGATGGTTTCGCCCGAATAGGGGGTCCAGTCATTGTCTGCCGTGCCGTCCCGTTGAATCGCAAACATCAGCGGACGGTTCAGAGAGGATTTGGCCTGGAAAGACAAACGATACCACTGGCCTTCCTCCAACTCGATGTTGTTCTGTTTGAGTTGGATTTTCCAGGCTTCGTCGCCGGTATTCTGAATGGTGATATCGGCAGCGGTATCCTCGTTAAGGCTGTCCACCACATAGCTCACATCGGATGTTGTGTAAGCGTACAGTTCGTATCCTGCAAAACCTGCATTGAAACTGCCGTTTTTGATGAGGCTGTCCTCTTCCATTCGTACGTTGTCGATGTAATATACACCCGGCCCACAAATGACAAAGGCAATATCCCGGCAAACAGGCTCTTTCTCCAGAGAGAGCTTATAGCTATAAGTGGTGTCGGAACCGTTGAGCACGGCCTGGAAACGACGCCCAACGGCCCAAACGGAAAGGTTTTTGTCGGCAGGGCCTTCTGCGTCAAAACTCAGCTCAAAGTCGCCGGCTGTCAGCGCCAGATCTTTCTGATACACCACAACCGGGTTCAAGGCAGAAGTCCACTTGCCGGCAGTAATCTCCAGGCGACGGACGTTGTTGTCGTTGGTAACACGGATGCGGGAATCGCCCAATTTCCAGATGTTCCAGTAACCGAGGCGGTTTTCGCCCTCCTGGAATCCGCCGTTGTATACATAGTTGCCGTCAGCAAGGACGACCTTTTTTTCCTTGCCTGGATCATTCTGACCGATCTTCTTCAACGAGACATTGCGGAGGGAAACGCCAGCCGTGGACCCGGCCGCGCCCAGATTGAATTCCAGACGTCCGTTGGCGTCATCGTCTGCGGTCATGGTGAAGGTATAGGTGTAGGTCTGGACCTCGGGCGTCAGCTGGACGACGGTATCTTCCATGTACCGCTGATAGGAGCGGTCTGGGGCAGAGATGTCCACTTTCATGGTTCGCGGCGCATTGGCGGATGCGTCAAACGTTACCTGATAAACGCCGCCCTCTTTCAGAGGCAAATTGGGCTGGACCAACTGGACGCTGTAGTCCACCGTGCCCTCGCTGGACGTGATGATATGCAGTTCGTGGCCGGAGATTTCCGCCTGAGCCTCACCGCCCAGTGCGGTGAGAAAAGTCCAGTCCTGCTGGTCCGACAGGCTCTCGGGTACTGCAAAATTACCGTTGATAATGTAGTTGCCCTCTGCGTCCGGGTCACGCAGAACCACCGTTTTTTCAGGTTTGACCACATCCTCGCTGTAGCTGTCCTTCTGATAGACTTTCACATAGTCCACATAGAGAGCAGCGCTGGCAATGTCGGTGGTTTCGTCGGGGTTGCCCGGCCAGTTTCCGCCCACAGCCAGATTGAGAATGAGATAGAAAGGCTGGTCGAAAGGAGCGGGGTATGTGATTTCACCCTGGCCCTCGGTGGCAGAATACCAGTCGTTCTCAGTATGGATCAGACACCCGTCCACATACCAACTGATTCGGCCCGGTTCCCATTCCACTGCGAAATTGTGGTATTCCTCCGAAAAACTGCCTGCCGTCAGCTGATAACTGCCCTGACTTTCGCTGTGAGGATTCCCGTAATGGATGGTGCCATAGGATTTGTCGGTGTCGTCACCCAGTACCTCCATAATGTCAATCTCGCCACAGCGGGGCCACTGCCCGTACAGATTCTCGTTGGTTGGCATCATCCAGAAGGCGGGCAGGAACCCTTGGCCTTCAGGCACCTTAATCCGTGCTTCAAAGATACCGTACTTGAAATCATGCTTGTTTTGGGTATTTACCCGGCCGGATGTATAGGACACTGTCCCATCGGGATTCTTTTGTTCTATAGGTTTGATGACCAGGCTTCCATTCTCAAGATAAATATTTTCGGGGGAATCCACATAAGCCTGCAGCTCATTGTTTACCCAGCCAGGGGCATGCAGTTCGATATTCCAGTCATCCCGGTTTAGTTCTGAACCATTGAAATCGTCTGCCCACTGCAGAGTATATCCGTCATATAACAGTTTACCTCCCAGAGCAGGTGTGCTGGTCGAATTTTGTTCCAGTTTTATTTTCTGGTCTGCATTCGGTTCAGCCATGCCGCAAAGCCCCGCCATCAGGGAGACGGCTGTTAAAACAGCCACTAGCCTTTTTGCTTTCATTACGACACAATTCCTCCTTTTTTGTTTTTTGCCCGAATAAATCTCTTGATAGTTACAAAATTATGTATATTTTGCAGTTCTATTTTATCTAAATGATCAGCGTCTTTTATATCAGATACATGCTCATTCTGTTGGATTTTTGTCTTTACCAAAGAGTCTGCAATAGCTTGAAGTTGTAAAAGCACTTAAAATATAGTTTATAATAAAAATTGCCTTGCGAATGAGCGGGAGATATGGTATGTATTATACGAAACTGATTTTGACACAGCTGTCTGAAAGGAGGCTGCTATGACCGCTGTCATCTATGCCCGCTACTCCTCCGACAACCAGCGGGAGGAATCCATCGAAGGACAGATCCGCGAATGTACGGCCTATGCCGAGAAGAACGATATCACCGTAGTGAAGCACTATATTGACCGTGCCATTTCTGCCAAAACGGATAATCGCCCCCAGTTCCAGCAAATAATCAGGGACAGCGAGCGGAAGCTGTTTGATATGGTTTTGGTTTGGAAGCTGGATCGATTTGCCAGGAACCGATACGACAGCGCCCGATACAAGACTCAGCTCAAGAAGAATGGCGTTAAACTGATGTCGGCTACAGAGATCATCTCGGATGGGCCGGAGGGCATTATCTTGGAGTCCGTTCTGGAAGGATATGCCGAATACTATTCAGCAGACCTCTCGGAGAAAGTCATTCGCGGCATGACAGAAAATGCTCTAAAAGGCAAGTTTACCGGTGGAGCGGTTCCGGTTGGATATTGGATTGATGAGAAACAACATTTTCAGGCTGACCCTTTGGTTGCACCACTCATTCATGAGGCCTTCAAAATGTACAACGATGGCTCCACTATGACCGAAGTACGGGACTGGCTGAATGAACACCAGGTTAAAAATCCTCGCGGCGGTCCTATGAGCTACAATACAGTCCAGCATATGCTGAAGAATCGCCGCTATATAGGTGAACTGAAATACCGGGATATCTTGATTCCAGATGCCATTCCACCGATTGTGTCACCGGAACTATTCGAGGATGTGCAAATTAAGATGGCCAAAAATAAAAAGGCCCCTGCCCGGCGTAAGGCAGAGGATGACTATCTTCTGACTACCAAACTGTTCTGCGGTTACTGTGGTTCCTTGATGTTCGGGGAGAGCGGTACCAGCCGTTCCGGGGACGTGCACCGGTACTATAAATGCGCGACAGTTAAAAAGAGAAAGTCCTGTCAAAAGAAGACTGTCCGGAAGCAGTGGCTGGAAGACTTGGTGATTGCAAAAACCAAAGCTCTTATCATGGATGATACCGTGATTGATTCCCTTGTTTCCAGCGTAATGGAGCTGCAAAACAAAGAAAACATTCGTTTGCCCCTCTATGAGAAACAGCTCAGGGAGACGGAAACGGGCATTCAGAATATGCTCAACGCCATCCAGGCTGGCATTCTGACCAGTTCCACCAAAGAACGGCTGGAAACCCTGGAAACGCAGAAGAAAGAGCTGGAAGCCAAGATCGCCGAAGAGCGGCTGGCAAAGCCCAAGCTCAGCGAGGACTGTGTACGGTTCTGGCTGACTCGGTTCCGCAAGCTGGACCTTTCTCAAAAGGAGCAGCGCCAGGCGCTGATTGATACTTTCATCAACGCCATCTACCTGTACGATGACAAAATGCTCATTACCTTCAACTACAAGGAAGGGACGGAGACTGTTTCCTTTGCCCAAGCCACAGAGGCTGTGACAAGGGAAATTGGTTCGGATTTGGATTGCTTAACTGCACCAGAAAATGCCGTGAAATCGAAAGATTTCATGGCTTTTTTGTTTTGTAAGCCATGGTTGCACGGTTTCTGCACGGTTTTTGCACGGTCGGTGTTTTCCATGTCCGATGATGTAGGGCGCTGTATTGCATTGCAATCAGTGCCCTTTTTTGCATCAGGTAAGCAGTGCCAGGCGCAGCTTTGCCTTCATTTCCGGGTCGGCATCCTTGAGCAATTCCAAAAGAGCCGTCATGGAGATGGTGGGTTCGCCTGCGGCGGGTACAGCCTGCGGGCTGGTAGCGTCGGGCTTGGCATAGAAGCCGCTTTCAAACTTCTTGCCCAGCTCCACACGGGAGGACTGCTGGATATGAGCGTAGGTGTTCACCAGCATATCCGCACTGGCGTGACCTGTGGTCCCCTGCACCGCCTTGATGTCGCCGCCGGAGATCATCAACTGGTAGGTGGCACTGGAGTGGCGCAGACCGTGAAAGACGATGCGCGGGAACTCCGGGTGTGCGTCCTGCCATTTCAGGAACTTTTTGCGGATGAGCACCGGCTCCACCGCCAGACCATTGGGCAGCCGCAGCAGCATTCCGCTGTTGCGGTACCGCTCCGGGTCGAGGGCTTCTTCCCGCTTCAGCCGTTCCAGCCACTGCTTCAGCTCCTCCCGCAGGGCGGCGGTCATAAAGATGGTGCGGCAGGAGGCTTCGGTCTTGGTGTCCTTCAGGATGAGGGAGGTCTTGCTGCCCTCCAGCTTGTCCGGGAAGATGCGGAGGATGCAGCCCTTGTCCACCTGTGCCAGCGTGTCCTTCTGCACCCGCTGCATGGAACGGTTGACGGTGAAGGTGCCCATGCCGTTGGCAGCATCAAAGTCGATGTCCTCCGGGGTCAGACCTGCCACCTCCCCTTCCCGCAGCGCACCCACCAGCGTCAGGTGCACCGCCAGATGCAGGATGGGGTCCTCCATGCTGTCCAGCGCTGCCCGCATCTCCTCCACCTCCCAGATGCTGCGCTCTTGGGTGGTCTTTTTGGGCGCTTCCACCGGGACAGGGCTTTTGATGAGGATGCCCCACTCCACCGCCAGCAGAAAGGAATTGTGCAGCAACTGGTGGACCTCATGGAGGGTAGTGCCGGAGAGGGTGCGCTTCTGCTGCTTGGGCGAGAGGTCTCGCCGCTTGCCGCCCACATACTGTCCGCAAGGGGTCTTGCTCAGAGTGTCGTACAGGGCTTCGATGTGGTAGGGACGCAGCTTCTGCATCTGCATCTCCCCAATATAAGGGATGATGAGGTTCTGGATGAGGGCCAGATTGGACTGGTAGGTCTTGGGTGCCCACTTGTGCTTGCTGCACTGCTTGGGTAGCCAGTCCATCAGGAACTCGGCCACCGTCACCGTGGACGGGATCAGGAAATTGCCGGTCGCCAGTTCATGCTCGATCTGCTTCTGGCGTTTCACCGCCTCCTCTTTGGTGGGAAAGCTCTCCCATTTGTCGCAGCTCTTGCCGTGCTCGTCCTGATAGGTGTAGCGGACACTGTAAGAGCTGCCGCGTTTCGTGATATATGCCATAGATTTGCCTCCTTATCAAGCTGCCCGGTAGAGCCACGCATCGAAGCTGTCTTTCGGGATGCGGATGCTTCCGCCTGCCCGCAGGACACGGAACTCGGTGGTGCTGTTGCACAGGTTGTAGGCGGCACGCTGGCTGATGGCCAGCATCTGTGCGACCTCCTTTACCGTGTACACCAGCTTTGTGGTCTCAGGGCTGTTGGTCGGAGACTTGACGGCATTGGTTCGAGTGACCACCTCCGTTATAGCCGGATTCGAGTCTGACTGCAAGGATTTTTTCGTATAATTCAAAGATTTCACATTTGCCAAAGCCTTCTATGCTGAATGACCCCATGGAAGCAAATGCCTTACAAGTGTATTTGGATTGTGTGGGGGCTGGATATACTTTTGATTGCGGAAAAGTACACCCTATTATAGAAGAGTGGCAAAATAGGTATAGAATTCTTTCGGTTTCTGCAATTCCTGATTCACCGATTATGTGGGCGCATTATGCTAGTGGATACTCTGGCTGTTGTTTGATTTATTCAACAAAAAAGACATTTTCAAAGATTGAGCCTATAATTTATACGGATATTACATTTAGCTTATCTGATGAGGATTTTATGGACGAGGACATACCGTCAGAAGCGATTGAAGAATCGCTCCGTTTTAAGCATAAAGATTGGGCGTATGAAAATGAATGGCGGTTAATTCAAAATGAAGATGCCGGATTTTTGAATTATGAAGTGTCAGAATTGGTTGGAATTATTATCGGCGAGAATATGAGCTTGGATAAACGAAAGGTGCTGGTTAAACTCTGCAAAGATAAGTGCATCCCTTGCTTTCGTACATACACAATGAAAAGCTGGAATGAAATTGCCTTTGCTCCGTATGATTTAATGGAATCAGAAAAGACTGAATATATTACACCAGGAGAAATGAAACGGTATATTCAAGAAGGACTGGAAAATGGAAGATGTTCCAATAATGAAAGAATGATTTTCAATGCGTTAAATGAAAAAGTATTACGAAAAGAGCATTATTAAATAAACTGGATTTCTGAAATGCAGGGAGAACGAAAATGAAACCTGTTGAAGCAGGGTTTGATTGGGGAATGTTTTGGCAAGCTGCAAGTGCGATTGCCACTGCTTTTGCCGCAATTATAGCACTTTGGCAAACAAGGTATCAAAATCGCAAAAAGGTTAAGATTACGTTCAATGAAAGCGTAATTTATGCGTTTGGTGGTTCTTTGGAACTTGCAGATAAATGCCAGTATGTATCGCTCGAAGTTGTAAATACTGGAAACCGAAAAATCATTATCAGCAGTTATGGTATAAAACTTCCAGATGGTTATAAATGGGTTATACTTCAAGAGCCAACACCAGCAGGAATTACTAAGCTCCCGGCAGAACTAGATATAGAACAATGCGTTTCCTTCGCGTGGAAAAAAGATAAGTTTGTAAT
>OJLA01001559.1_pt1 | contig 15255 bp, 18 predicted proteins | sample 1596611 | NCBI WGS metagenome assembly OJLA01 (sample SAMEA4350168, study PRJEB24818) | metagenome | biome: human; feature: gut; material: faeces | place: Denmark | collected 2013-09
CAACCATAATTTATTTTACTATTTTTTATTTATTTAATCAATATTTATAAAAGATATTTAATTAAAGAATTAATTTTGATATAATTGATATGGTGATAAATATGGAAGACTTATTCGAATTATTAAAAATTAAACCAAAAGAATTGAAAAATTATACTACTGCATTTTCTCATTCTTCCTATGTAAATGAGAATCATTTAAAAAGTGATTATGAACGTTTAGAGTTTTTAGGGGATGCTGTTTTAGAGCTTGTTATGAGCGATTATTTGTATAAAAGTATGCACGTTAAAGAAGGGGATATGACTAAATTAAGAGCAAGTTATGTCTGTGAAAACGCCCTATACGAGTATTCTTTAGGACTTAATCTTAGTAAATACATTAAAGTAGGTCATGGAGAAGAGCAAGATGGTGGAAGATTTAAAAAAGTAATTATGGCTGATATTTTTGAAGCTTTGATGGGAGCAATCTATCTTGATTTAGGCTTTGATGTTGTAAAGAAAGTTATTCTAGATATAACAGTTCCTTATATAGAAGATCCTAAAGTAGTATTTTTTAGTGATTATAAAAGCGCGTTACAAGAATTTGTTCAAACAGAACAAAGAACACTTGTATATGAAGTTGTTAATGAAACTGGTCCTGCTCACAACAAAGAGTTTACTATAAATGTTATGATAGATGACATAGTCTATGGAACAGGAATAGCAGGAAGTAAAAAAGAAGCAGAACAAGAAGCAGCCCATGACGCACTTTTAAAACTTGCAATTAAGTGATTGAATTTTTAAACTTTATTTGCTATAATGAGGAACGTATTTTCCTAATAAATAAAAGAAAGGAGATTAAATTTTGAGTAAAATAAGAATATTTAGTCTAGGAGGACTAAATGAAACTGGTAAAAATATGTATGTTGTAGATGTAGACGATAATATATTTGTATTTGATGCCGGTCTTAAGTATGCAACTGACAAGATGTTAGGGGTTGACTACATCTTACCAGATTATAATTATATTAAAGAAAATAAAAATAAAGTTAAAGGAGTATTTTTAACTCACGGTCATGATAGTAATATGGGAGCAATGGCAGATATTTTGTATGATATACCTGATTTACCTGTTTATGCTACTAAGTTTACTATGAATATTTTAAAAGAAGAGTTACTAGAAAGTAATGTTACAGCAACTAACTTAAAAGAAATAAGACCCCATTCTAAATTGACGTTTGGAGATTTAATCGTATTTCCAATAAGCGTAACTCATTCAATACCTGATTCAGTGTGTTTCGTTTTATACACTCATGATGGAGCAATCGTATACACTGGTGACTTTGTATTTGATTCGACAATGATGGGTAACTATAAAACTGATATAGGAAAACTAGCTTATGTTGGAAAACAAGGAGTATTATGTCTTCTTTGTGAATCAATATATGCAGAAAAAGAAGGACACACAAGTCCCAATAATAGAGTATCAGGTTTTATAAGAGATGTTTTAGCTAAAAATGAAGATAGAATTATCTGTACAATAATGTCAGCTCATATCTATAGAATTCAAGAAATATTTAATGAAGTATTAAAAACAAAAAGAAAAGTTGTTATAATGGGTAAAAATCTTCAAAACATAATAAAAAAAGCTATGGATGAAGGTTATTTAGAGTTTGATAAATCAAGAATAGGAGACCTAACAAACGTAAACGATAAAAACGTTGTAATATTAATATCTGATGAAAAAGAAAAACCATTTATGAACCTTGAAAGAATACTAAGAGGATTTGATAAATATGTTAAATTAAAAGATACAGATACAATCTTTTTAACTGAGCCCCCATATGAAGGGATAGAAAAAAGAACAGCTCTTATCATGGATGAAATAGCTAAAAAAGATGTAAATGCTATAAGCTTAGATGCAAAAAAACATTTATTACATCACTCATCAAGGGAAGACCTAATGTTAATGATTAACTTAATGAATCCAAAATACTATTTCCCTGTAAAAGGAGAATATCGTCATCAAGTTAAAAATGCTGAAATAGCAGAAAGATTAGGAATACCTAAAGAAAATATAATATTAAAATTAAATGGGGATGTTGCAACATTTGTCGATGGAGTTTTACAAATGGACTCATTTGAACATATTCCAGTTGATGAAATATTAATTGATGGAAAAAGTCAAGGAGATATTGGAGAACTAGTATTAAAAGATCGTGAAATGCTTGGAGAATCTGGTATCGTAATCGTAAGTTGTACTTTAAATAAACAAACAAAAGAAATATTAGCAGGCCCAGAAATCTTAACAAGAGGATTTGTATATGTTAAAGAAAGTACAGATTTAATTAAAGAAACTGAAGAAATATGCTTAGAAGTAATAAAAAGTAATATCGAACAGGATGCAAAAAAAGTTGATTATACAAAGATAAAAAATGATGTAAGAGAAAAATTAGGAAGATATTTTTATAAAGAAACTGAATGCAAACCGATGATAATTACTGTTATTCAAGAAGTATAAAGGTAAGTAGGCTATATGCCTGCTTATTTACTTTTTAAGTAAAATATGGTATAATATTGCAGAATTTGAGGGGGAATAGTAGTTATGAAAGATAAAGAGAAAAAAGAAAAAGAAAGACTTACAAGAAACATAAATTATATAACTCTTGATGCTAAAAAAATAGATATTAAAAGAGAAATAGTATTAAGAAGTGCAAGGTTTGGTGCAGTTGTCATAACAGGAGCATTCTTTATAGCATTAGGTGATAATCTTTTAGATAAACTAATTTTAGCAACACCATACGCCATGCTTGGAGGAAAAGAATTACAAACAATAGATGAACAAAGATATAAATTAAAATGTATAAATCAAGAAATAAAAAGTCTAAAAAGGTAATATATTAGTAAAAAAAATATATTTTTGTTGAAAATGTAAAATAGTTATGTTATAATTTTAGTAGTTAGTGACGGAAGGAGGGAAGAAAAATGGCACAAGTACAAGTAGCCGTAAAAAATGGAAATTTGGATCTAGCTTTAAGAAGACTAAAACAAAAATTGGCAAGAGAGTCTGTCCCTTCTGAATGCAAGAAAAGAGAATTTGCAGTAAAACCTGGAGATAAACGTAGAGAAGCTAAAAAAGCTGGAATAAAAAATGCACAAAAAAGAAATAGACAAAATAGAGACTAGTTACTAGTCTTTTTTTTGACAAAAAATAAAACATCACGTATAATTTCTATATGGAGATGATATTATGTACGAAAGAATAAAAACAGATATAGTTGCAGCAATGAAAGAAAAAGATATGTTAAAGTTGCAAACTTTAAGAGGAATTAAAGGTGATACAGATAAAGAACATATCGATAAAAAAGTAGAAATAACAGATGACTTAGTTTTAACTATGATATCTCGTGGAATTAAATCAAGAAAAGAATCAATAACTGAATTTGAAAAAGGAAATAGACAAGATTTAATAGATAAAACAGAAGAAGAAATAAAACTATTACAAACATATCTTCCAGAACAAATGACAGAAGAAGAATTAAGCAAAACAATTGATGAAGTATTTGAAAAAGTAAAACCACAAAGTGAAAAAGATATGGGTCAAATCATGAAAGAACTAACTCCTTTAGTAAAAGGAAAAGCTGATATGAAAGAAGTAAGTACTAAAATAAAAGAAAAATTAAGTAATCTATAAAAGCTCAAGTGAGCTTTTTTTAGTTCTTTTTTTATAAAACATTAATATTTTTTATTAGGTGATATCATGTTAAGTAGCATAAATAAAATAATAAAAAATGACGAATTTACAATAAATATATGGAATAAATATGTATGTATTAATAATTTTACAGCAATTATCACGCTTGAAAGCAACAATGTAATTTTACTAAATAAAGACAAAAGAATAGTAATAAATGGTAATAATATATCGATAAATAAACTACTAGATAATGAAATATTACTATCAGGAGATGTTACATCAATAAAGATAGGAGATTAAAATGTTTAACAATTATTATTTAGTAAGAATTAAAGGACATGATATAAAATCATTTATAAGAAATCTTCATAAAAAAAGAATAAATTTAAATGAACTTAAAATATATGAAAAAGAGTTTTACGCTAAACTAAATCAAAAAGACTTCAATAAATTAATGGAAATAAAGACAAGTTATGAAATTGAAGTAATAAAAAAATATGGAGTGGTACACTATAAAGAAGTAATCAAAAATAATATTATCTTTTTAATAAGCGTATTTTTAAGTATAGTTATTCTTTTTATTTTAGAAAACATGATATTTGAAGTTGAAATAGTAACAAATGACTCCAAAATAAGAAAAATATTAAATGAAGAACTAGAAAAATATGATATAGAAAAATATAAATTAGTAAAGTCTTATAACACAATACAGGAAATAAAAAGCAAGATACTAGAAAATAATAAAGATAACATTGAATATATCGAAATAGAAAGAATAGGAACAAAATATGTAATAAGAGTAGAAAAAAGAATAATAAATAATCTTACTAAAGAAAACAAAATAAGACATGTAGTAGCATCTAAAAATGGAATAATTAAAAAAATAGAAGCAGATAAAGGGGAAATACTAACTAAAGTAAATGACTATGTAGCAAAAGGAGATATCTTAATTAGTGGAGAAATACATAAAGGAGAAGATGTTCTAGATAATACTAGTGCGGATGGAAAAATTTATGCAGAAGTATGGTACAAAGTAAAAGTAACTATTCCTATAAAATACTATGAAGAAAAGAAAACAGGAAAAAGTGAAAACATAATAAGTATAAATATATTAGATTATAATTTAAATCTTTTTGAAAAAGAAAAATATAAAGATAAAAAAGAAAAAGAAATTATTCTTTTTAGTGATTTCTTTAATCTTTTTAAGATTTCTTATAAAAATTTAGAAGAATTAGAAGTAAATGACTCGATTAATCTAATTACATCAGAAAACACAGCTGTTAAATATGCAAGAGAAAAAATAATTAGTCAATTAAGTGACGAAGAATACATAATATCTCAAAAAAAATTGAAAACAACCCTAAATGATAGTACAATTAAAGTAGAAGTATTCTTTAAAGTATATGAAAATATAACTGATTACAAGTATTATGAAGTAAATAAAGAAAGAAATAAGGAAGAAAATAAAGGAGAGTGATTTGATGATAGAACCTCTATATGATAAATTTAAATATTTTTTATCTTTAACCTGGCCAATAGTATTTGTTACTATGATAATACTAATATCATTTAGAGTGTCTTATTTATATCAATCACACAAAAAAGTAGTAATATATAAAGAAATTTTGCTTTTCTTCTTTGCCTTTTATTTACTATGCTTATTTCAAATTGTAGCATCAACTGACCCATTAACTCCTGATGGAAGTAATTTTATTCCATTTCAAGAAATAACAAGATATAAACTATTTAGTAAGTTATTTATAAGAAACATAATAGGAAACGTATTAATATTCTTGCCATATGGTTACTTCATAGGTAAGTATTTTACTCATAAAAGTAAAATACTAAGTATCTTTTTAGTTTTACTAGCATCTGTTTCTATTGAGTTTACTCAGTTATATATTGGACGAGTATTTGATGTAGATGACATAATTTTAAATGTAATTGGAGGAACATTTGGATATTTAATATATCTTTCTTTTGAAAAAATTTATTCTATGTTACCTAAAGTATTTAAAAGTGAAACATTTTTAAATATAATATTTATTATTATGTTAATTTTGTTTATAATATTTATATTGTTTTTGCTTATTTAGGAGGAAGTATGAATATAGATGTAGTAAATCTTCTAGATGAAAAAATTGATGAACTAGAAGAGTTAAAAGAATTTTTATATAAGGTATGTGAAGATGAAAAACTAGATAACGTAATTTTTAACGTTATTATAGTAGACGATAAGGAAATTCATAAGATTAATAAAGAATATAGAAACATTGATAGACCAACAGATGTAATAAGTTTTGCACTAGAAGACGATAATACATTTAATAGAGAAGATATAAGAGTTCTAGGAGATATTTATATATCAATAGATCACGTTAGAAGTCAAAGTAAAGAATATGGTCATTCTTTTAAAAGAGAACTATTCTTCTTAGCAGTACATGGACTTCTTCATTTACTAGGATATGACCACATGAAAGAAGAAGATGAAAAAGTAATGTTTGCAAAACAAGAGGAGGTACTATCAAGATATGGAATCACAAGGTAAAAACTTTAAAAGTAAAAATATATTTGATAGTTTTAATCATGCTTTTCAAGGAATGGTTTATGGCTTTAAGACCACAAAAAACTTATGGGTTGATTTAATTGCTGCGATTATCACAGTTATAATGGGATTTGTCTTTAAAATAACTACAACAGAATGGTTATCAGTAATAATCTGTATTGGGCTAGTGATGGCTCTTGAACTTGCAAACACAGCAATTGAAGAAGCAGTAAACCTTGCCATGCCAAAAATTCATCCAGTAGCTAAAATAAGTAAAGATGTAGCAGCAGGTGCAGTTCTTTTTTCTGCTTTGATATCAGTAGCAGTTGGATGTGTAATATTTATACCAAAAATAATTGAATTGTTTTAGGAGGAGTTATGAAGGAAAAATTAATAAAATTATTAGATAATAGTTATTCACCATATTCCCATTTTAGAGTAAGTGCCATATGTAAAATGAAAGATGGAAAAGAGTTTTATGGAGTAAATGTTGAAAATTCAGCATATGGTTCATCAATTTGTGCAGAAAGAAGTGCAATATTAAGTGCCATAAGTAGTGGTTACAAAAGATATGATTTTCAAGAATTATACGTTATGTGTGATAACAAAAAGATAGGAATGCCTTGTTTTGCCTGTAGACAAGTTATATTAGAGCTATTTGATGAAGACGCAACAGTTATTTGTATGAATAATGAAGGAGAAGAGCTAAGATTTACTGTAAAAGATTTATGCCCATATCCATTTAATGACGAGGATTTAAAATGAAAAGTGGTTTTGTAAGTATAGTAGGAAGACCTAATGTAGGTAAAAGTACACTGTTAAACACTTTACTTGAAAGAAAAATAGCCATAACTTCAAATGTAAGTGGAACAACAAGAAATATAATTCAAGGAATATATAACGATAGTGATTCACAAATTGTCTTTATTGACACACCAGGAATTCACAAGCCAGCAAATAAACTTGGAAGCATAATGAATAATGAAGCCTATCAAATGATAGATGAAGTAGATATAATACTTTTTTTAATCGATGTAACAAAGCCATTTGGAAAAGGTGATCAGTTCGTATTAAATAAAATAAAAGATCTAAATAAACCAGTAATATTAGTACTTAATAAAATTGATATTATCGATAAAAGAGAACTTTTAAAATTAATGGAAGAATATAGTAAACTATACGATTTTAAAGAAATAATTCCTGTTTCATCTCTAAAAAGTAATAATATAAACGATTTAATTGAAACAACTAAAAAGTATTTACCACGTGAAGGAATGTTATATGACGAAGATACAATAACTAATATAAGTAGAAACTTTTATATTGCAGAAGTAGTACGTGAAAAATTATTACGCCTTACAAAAGATGAAGTTCCTCACACTATAACTTGTGTTGTGGAGTCATTTGATGAATATGAAAAATATATTGAAATTGGTGTATTAATAATTGTAGATAGAGAAAATCTAAAGAAGATAATCATTGGTAAAAATGGATCAATGCTTAAAAAAGTTGGAATCTATGCAAGAAGTGACATCGAAGAATTTTTAGGAAAACAAGTTAACTTAAAAACTTACGTTAAAGTAATAGAAGAGTGGCGTGAAAAAGAAAAATATTTAAAAGAATTAGGTTTTTATGAATTAAAAGACTAAAATATTACCATTATATAAATGGTGATATTTTTATGGAAAAAATTCTATGGGAACTATTTAAAAAAACAGGAGATATTAAGTATTATTTACTTATAAAAGAGCTTGGAAGTGAAGTAAATGAAAATAATAAAAGTAGAAGGCCTAGTAGTAGGAGAACAAAGCTACAGTGAATCAAGTAAAATATTAAAAATATTTACGAAAGACTTTGGTATAATTTGTGTCTTATCAAAAGGTTGCAAAAAGCCTAAAAGTGCCCTAAAAGAAGGAAGTAATAAACTAATATATGGTGTATTTGATATATCATATAAAGAAAATGGTTTATCTACATTAGTAGGAATCAATATTTTAGAAATATTTAAAAATATATTGATGGATTACCATGACCTAGAAAAGAAAATGTATACTTTTATAATCGTTGATATAACACTCCAAATACTTCCTCAAAGAGAAATAGATAAAGAGGAAGAAAAAGAAATATATGATATTTTAATTTCTGCAATCAAAAAGATAAATGATGGCTTAAACCCAAGAATACTACTAGATATAGTAATGTTAAAATATTTAAAGTTTTTAGGAGTTTTACCTAACCTTGATTCATGTTCTTTTTGTGGAACAACACATGATATAGTAACAATGGATTCTAAAAGCTTTGGCTTTGTTTGCAAAGAGTGTTACACAAACGAAATAATGGTAAACAAGGAATCTCTTAGATTAATTAGAATGCTTTATTGTGTAGATATTGATAAAATAAAAAATCTTGATGTAAAAGAAGGAATAGAAGATGTAGAGCAGTTTATCGATAATTATTATGAAGAAAACACAGGGATTTATTTTAATATTAAGAAAAAATTAGTGACCCTTAATAAGATGAAAAGCATAATGTAACTTCTATAATAAAATAAATAAACGAAATATTATAGCTATTTAAAAAGATATCGATACTTAAGAAATAAATAAAAATTATAAATATTGAAGATAGAAGATGATTCCTTTATTGAATAAGAATCATCTTTTTGGTTTAATTTTTCTTTGATAAGAAAAATTAAAATAGTATAATAAAAGTATAAAATAAGGAGAAGTACAGTATGAGAACAGACATTTCATATGGAAAAAGTAGTTATTTTTTAAATAACAAAAGCGATCGTCCTCTTAATAAAATTTTAATAGTAATTGTAATATTAGGAGTATTAATGTATATTGCAACACAATTTGATAATATAAATAACAATGAGTTAATAAATTACGATTATATTGCAATAGTAAAAGAATATATAAGAGGAATAGAAAATAAGGTTAATACCAGTAAATTTGGATCCCTTGATACAAATACAACCTATTACTTTCCAATTACATGTGTAGAACCAGAAAAAGAAGTCAAATCATCTATTAAATTTGTAGATGGACAAACTTATGTAGTAGTAACACATGGCCAACTAGGTTTTGACTATTATTGGGTAAGTAAAGACGAGTCTAATGCTGGAATACATCTAACTTATGAAGAATCTCTTGATTATGATAAATTATTTAGCAATGTAGACAAAATAAATACTGATGTAGGAGTAGGAGGAAGAGATAAGATAAAAATATTAAAAAATAATTGTAAAATAGAAGATGCAGATGAAAAAAATGCACGTTTAAATATACCTGATAGAGGAACAATGTTTGATGCAGAAATAAAACAAGACGAAGAAACAAAACCTAATGAAGAAACAAAACCCAATGAAGAAACAAAACCAGACGAAGAAATAAAGCCTAATGAAGAAGTGCCTAAAAAAACAACTCTTTATGAAGTATTGCAAAATGAAGCAGAAATAGGAAAATATGCTGAAATGTATCATGGAGCTCATAAAGATTCAATGTATGGAACTGGAGGAAAGAGAATATATTACTGGAATTCATCTAACAGCGAAAATATAAATATCATTTTGGATAAAAATAATGTGATTTTTGCAGGCTTTTGCTGGCAAACAGTAAGAACAACAGACACAGGTGGAGTAAAGATGATCTATAATGGCTTGCCTTCTAGTGATGGAAAATGTAATAATAAAGGAAAATCTGCTCAAATAGGAACAAGTGAATTTAATAGCAGTGATACATCACCAGCATATGCAGGTTATATGTATAATCCTACAAGCGCTACTAAATATATGAGTAAATATGAACATCCTAATTTTCCAACTGGTAGTTATAAATTTGGAACATCATTTACCTATCAAAATGGAAAGTATAAACTAAAAAATATAATAGAGTTTCCAACATGGTCATCCTCTTATGGCAAAATAAATAACCATCACTATACATGTTTTAATGAAAAAGGAGAATGCGCAACATTATATTACATATACTATTCAGATGGTTATTGGATGCGTTATATAAATCTATCAGAAGGAAAGAGTGTAGAAGATGCATTAAATGAAATGTTATGGAGTGATAACGTAAATTTGGAAGATTCTAAAATAAAAAAAGTAATAGATACTTGGTATGAAAAAAATATGAAAAATTATTCTAGTTATTTAGAAGATACAATATTCTGTAATGATAGAAGTATAGTAGAATTAAATGGATGGGATCCAAATGGAGGAAATATGACAACATACAATTCTTTGTACTTTAAAAACAAGAGCATAAATTTGGATTTAAGTTGCATTAATGACACAGATAAATTTAGCGTTAGTAATCCTAAAGCAAAACTAAAATACAAAGTAGGGCTAATTAGTAACCCAGAAATGAATCTAATTGGAAGAGATTATAGCTTCGGAACAGGAGAGTCATATTGGCTTGCTTCGCCTATCAAATTTAACGAAAGAGTTAATGCTCATTATATCGGTTCAAATGGCTGGTTAACTAGTGAAGGAGATAATTCAGTAAGTATCGTACGAGGAGTACGTCCTGCAATTTCACTTAAACCTGGAACAGAGTATATTAGTGGTGATGGAAGTAAAGATAAGCCATACATAGTAAAATAGAATAAGATTGTTTCATTAACACTAGAAAATAAAAAGTATAATTAAATTTTACTTATCTTTACACCTTAAATTATGTATATAAATTGACTACAATAGTAAACAAATATATAATGAAGTAAAGTAAAGAGGTGTAAATATGAATAAGAAAGGATTTACGTTAATTGAAGTAATAGGAGCAGTTATTGTTATTGGCTTAATAGCAACTGTTGCAGTTCCAGGTGTATCTAAATATATCCAAAAAGGAAGATTAACAACTTTTTTAACATATGAAGATAGTATGGAAGATGCTGCTACAAATGCTGTACTTGATTGCATTGGAAGTAACTCAAGAAACTGTGATGTTCCTGAAAAAGGTAAAATTACAAATATCAAACTAAAAAATTTAATTGAAGATGGATTTATAGATGAAATGAAGTCAACTGATGCAGGAAAGTGCGATATGGAAAAAAGCTTTGTAAGAGTAGAAAATAAAGGAAACTTAAATTATAAATTCACAGTATGTTTATACTGCGATTCCTATACATCAGATAACGATATATGTAAGTAAAGTATCGAAGTTAAAGTGTCACTTTGATACTTTTTTCATATCTTACACTAGGTTGGTGAAACATGAAAAAATTAAGTGATATCTATAAAAATTTTCCTGATACTCTAATTAATGATGTTAAAATAAATTCAAAAGAAGTAAAAGAAAATGATATCTTTGTCTGTGTAAAAGGAGTTACTGCAAATAGAAATGAATATATAGATGAAGCAATAAAAAATGGCGCTAAAGTAATTGTAACAGATAAAGTAGTAGAATGTCCTGCTACAGTAATCGAAGTTAAAGACCCTGATAAAGAACTAGTTAAAATAGCAAAAAAGTTATATGACTATGACAAAAATAAACTAGAACTTATCGCAGTAACAGGTACCAATGGAAAAACAACGATATCAGAAATAATACAAGATCTAATAGGAAATGACATATGTGGCTATATGGGAACAAATGGAATATCTTGTTCATCTTTTGAAGAAGAAATAAGAAACACAACACCTGGCCCTGATAGGTTATATAAATACTTTAAAAGATTTAGAGAAGAAAATTGTAAATATCTAAGTATGGAAGCATCAAGTGAAGCCTTTTATCGAAAAAGACTAGTAGGACTAAAATTTAAAGTAGGAATATTTACAAATATTTCAGAAGAACACTTAAACGTTCACAAAAACATAAAAAATTATATTAATTGTAAAAAACAATTATTTAAACAAATAGATAGAAATGGCTACAGTATATTAAATAAAGATGATAAATATTTTGAAGAATTTAAAAAAGTATGTAAAACAAAAATATTAACTTATGGTAAAAAAGACGCTGATTTAGAAATAGTTAATTATAAAAACCATCTAAATTACACAGATATAACTTTAAAATACAGGAATAAGAAATATAAAATAAAATCTCCATTAGTAGGAGAGTTTAATGTCTATAATTTATGTGGGGCAATGCTTGCTCTAATAGGACTTAACTATGATATGGATGATATTTTATCAAGAATAGAAAATATTAAAGCACCTAAAGGAAGAGTAGAGTTCCTAGACTTTAACCAAAACTATCACATCCTTCTTGATTATGCACATACTCCTGATGCTTTAGAAAACATTTATATATACCTAAAAAGCATTAATATAAAGAGAATAATTACAGTAACAGGAAGTGCTGGAGGACGTGACAAAGACAAAAGAAAATATATAGGTAAAATAGTACTTGATAACTCTTATTATACTATTTTTACAATGGATGACCCAAGATATGAAGACGTTAATGAAATAATAAATGACTTGGTATCGCTTTCTGATAAAACTAATTACGAAAGAATTATAAATAGAAAAGAGGCGATATTTAAAGCATTATCTCTTGCAAAAGTTAATGATTTAGTACTAATAGCAGGAAAAGGTACAGATAACTATATGGCAATAAAAGATGAGTATCAAGAATATAGTGATTATAACGTTATAAAAGAATACTTTAAAAGGTAATTATATTATCTTTTTTTCTTTCTTTTTACTACATTAAATATTATAATATATATAGTGAAAAAAGGTGACATTATGGACAAAAAACATATTAGAAATTTTTCAATTATAGCGCATATTGATCATGGTAAAAGTACTCTTGCTGATAGAATTCTAGAGCTTACTAACGCAGTAAGTAAAAGAGAAGCGAAAGCCCAACTTTTAGATAACATGGATATTGAAAGAGAACGTGGTATTACTATTAAATTAAATACTGCATCTTTAAAATACACATATAATGGTGAAGAGTATTTACTAAACTTAATAGATACTCCAGGGCATGTTGACTTTTCTTATGAAGTATCAAGATCTCTTGCTTCATGTGAAGGAGCAATACTAGTAGTTGATGCAGCTCAAGGAATAGAAGCTCAAACACTTGCTAATCTTTATTTAGCACTTGATAATAACTTAACTATTATTCCTGTAATAAATAAAATTGATTTACCAAATGCTGATATTGATAAAGTAAAAAAAGAACTAATTGATTTAATTGGTTTTGATGAAGATGAAATAGTATTAACTAGTGCTAAAACAGGTGTTGGAGTAGATAATTTACTAAATAAAATAGTAGAAAAAATACCATGTCCTAAAGAGGAAGAGGGAAAACCTCTTCAAGCACTAATTTTCGATAGTGTCTTCGATTCCTATCGTGGTGTAATAATATCTGTTCGTATTTTTAATGGTGAAATAAAAGTAGGAGACAAAATTAAAATGATGCAAACAGGTGCAACCTACGAAGTAATAGATTTATTTGTAAACACTCCAAAAGAAGTAAAAAAAGAGTCTCTTGGAGTAGGAGAAGTTGGTTTTATATCAGCTAGTATTAAAAGTATAAGTGATGTTAAAGTAGGAGACACAATAACACTACTTAATAATCCTGCTAATGAATCGCTTCCAGGATATAAGCACATCAAACCTATGGTGTTCTGTGGTTTGTTCCCACTTGAATCTACTAAGTTTGAAGACTTAAGAGACGCACTTTCAAAACTTCAATTAAACGATTCTTCATTGATTTTTGAACCAGAAACATCAACAGCTTTAGGTTTTGGATTTAGATGTGGATTTTTAGGACTACTTCACATGGATATCATAAAAGAAAGAATAACAAGAGAATTTAATATAGAACTTATAACAACAGCGCCATCAGTAGTCTATGAAGCACACCTAACAAATGGCGAAATAGTAGAGGTTGATTCTCCATCTAAAATGCCTGATAAAACAGTTTTAAAAGAAATAAAAGAACCATATATAAGAACAAGTATCTTTACTCCAAAAGAATACATTGGACCAATTATGGAGTTATGTCAAAATAAAAGAGGAAATTATATAACAATGGAGTACATTGATCCAACAAGAGTAAATATTCACTATGAAATTCCTCTTTCTGAAATTGTCTATGACTTTTTTGACAAGTTAAAATCATATACCAAAGGGTATGCATCATTTGATTATGAAGTAATTGGTTACAAGCCTAGCGAATTAGTTAAGATGGACATTTTATTAAATGGTGAAATAGTCGATGCTTTAAGTATTATAGTACATAAAGATTTTGCTTACACTCGTGGAAGAAGTATTGTATCATCTCTTAGAAAATCAATTCCTAGACAGTTATTTGAAGTACCAGTACAAGCAAGTATTGGAAATCATGTAATAGCAAGAGAAACTATAAAAGCACTTAGAAAAGATGTTCTTGCAAAGTGTTATGGAGGAGATATAACTCGTAAGAGAAAACTTCTAGAAAAGCAAAAAGAAGGTAAAAAACGTATGAAACAAGTTGGAAGTGTGGAACTTCCTCAAGAAGCATTTATGAGCGTATTATCAATGGATGGTGATGAATAATGGCACAAAATATTAAAGACGAAGAAGAAAGAAATAGAAGAGTATTAATGGTAGGAGAGTATGTAAAGGTAACTGGAGCATCTACAAGAAAAACAGCCCAATATTTTACTAAAACTTATTTTCATATAAGTAATGCAACAGTAAGTGATTATTGTGCAAGATTTATGAAATTAAGACCAGATGAAGTAGATGAATTAAGAGAAAAAATAAATAGTAACGCTCCTAAAACAATTAATGATCCAGAAATTAAAAAAAGAGTCTTAGAAAACACTAAATTATTCTTAAGTGGATTAACAGTAAATGAAATAGTAGAAACTACAAATCAAGATTTTTGGACTGTTTATAGAGATTTAACTAAAAGATTAAAATTAATAAGCACTGAATTATATGAAGAAGTAGCAGCATCCTTAGTTGAAGATACAAGAAAGAACTTGAAAAATGCCAAGTAGTGCTTATATTCATATTCCATTTTGTAAATCGATTTGTTCTTACTGTGACTTTTGTAAAATCTTATATGATATAGCAG
>OJLA01001568.1_pt1 | contig 15164 bp, 13 predicted proteins | sample 1596611 | NCBI WGS metagenome assembly OJLA01 (sample SAMEA4350168, study PRJEB24818) | metagenome | biome: human; feature: gut; material: faeces | place: Denmark | collected 2013-09
AGGGTGCCCCACACCACACCGCCGGGGATGGCGTTGAACACATTGGGCATGACCATAAAGGTCAGGCCGGGGCCCGCCTGCATTTCAAGACCCAGCGCCGTCACCATGGGGAAGATCATCAGGCCGGAGAGAATGGCCACGAAGATCACGGCACAGCTGATGATCATGGAATTCTTGGTGGCATTCAGCTCACCTTCCTTCTGATAGCTGCCGAATACCAGCGCCACAGCCATGCCGATGCCCAGAGAGAAAAAGGTCTGGCCCAGAGCTGTCAGCACGGTCTCGCCGCTGAACTTGGAGAAATCAGGCTTGAACAGGAACTTCACGCCCTCTGCCGCGCCGGGTTGGAACAGGCCCATGACCGCGATAACGATCATGACCACCGCCAGCGTGGGCAGCAGGATCTTGGCGATCTTTTCGATGCCGGACTGAAGGTTCTTGCGTACCACCAGCGCCGTCAACACACAGTTGATGGCGATCATGCCCAACACCAGCCAGAAGTTGCCGGACATATCCACGAAGTAGTCGGCCACTTCCGCACTGGACATGCCCTTGAAGGTGCCCAGAGGCGTTGCGATAATGTAATTGATGATCCAGCCATAGACGGGAATGGTATATCCGGCCACCAGAATGATGCACAACATATTGAAGTAGCCAACAATGCCCCATTGTTTTTTGCCGGAGAGCGTCTGATAGGCTGCCACCGGTGTGCGGCGGGATGCCATACCCAGCGAGACCTCCGCCGTGAACAGCGGCACACCGATGACGATCATAAAGAAGATATAGGTCAACAGGAACAGTCCACCGCCGTATTCACCGCAGATATAGGGAAATCTCCACAGCGTTCCCACGCCGACAGAGAACCCGATGGTGGCCAGCAGGAATCCCAGCCGGGAGCCAAAGGTATCTCTTTTTTCCATAGTGCGTTCCTTTCTTTGTCTGCACTTGTGATTCGATTATATCATAGCTTTTTGAGGAGGAAAAGCACGACCGCCGAAAGAAAACAGGAGAGAAACGGTGGCGCGACGGCCGTGCTCTTCATCATGAGGAGTAGGGTATTCTAAAAAGATGCGGCTTACAGATAGATAGCGGCTTCCACGCTGCGGTAAGCGTTTTCAGTGGGGGTAATGCCCAGCTCGGCAGCTTCCTTCAGGTTGACCTCGGTGCGGTGGCCCACATAGTCCCAGATCTTCTTCAGCAGAGCGTCGCGGTCGGCCTTCTCGCCGTACAGATGCAGCTCGGTGCCGCACATAACGCCGCCGATGTTCTGCACCCAGCATTCCTGATACAGGATGCCGCGGGCAGCCAGCTTTTCGGCCAGAGCGATCTCCTCTTCCTTATTGGTGGCGTGGAGCTGGTTGTTGGCAGCGCCAAATACCATCTTCACCTTCAGATTATTGATGACATCCTCTGTGATAAAGCCGCCGATGGCGCAGGGGCACAGGATATCCGCTTCCGTCGTCAGGATATCGCTGACGGGAACTACCTCGATACCGGCATTGGGATACTTATCCAGCAGGCGCTGCACAGCAGGCTGATACGCGTCGCAGACCACCAACTTGGCACCCTCAGCCAGCAGATACTCCGCCTGAGCGAAGCCCACAGCACCCAGGCCCATGACGGCGATCTTCATGCCCTTCAGATCGTCGCGGCCAAAATGGAACTTGACAGCCTTCTTCATGGCGGCGGTGACGCCATAGGCGGTAGGGCCGCCGGAGGGACCGATGGGGTTGTTCTTCATACCAGCGCAGATCATGGGCGTAAACTGATTCATGGCATCGGCCAGCTCTACGGGGTAGTTCATATCGGGGCCGGTGAAGAAACGCACACGATCCAGCGCATAGGACAGGAAACCCAGCTCATCCAGATCGTCCAGATTCACCTGCTCGGCCATAACGGTGATCTTGCCGCCGCCGTAGGGAATGCCGGAGGCCACGTTCTTATGGCTCTGTGCGCGGCCCAGATTCAGACCGTCGATGATCACGTCGATCTCAGGCTCATCCTTCTCGTGACGGCGAATGCCGCCGGTGTAAATGGAGTGCTCCTTGTTGTTGCGGCCCAGCACATAGCTGTGCAGGTTGGCAGTGAAGCGCCAGTCCTTCTGGGAATTGTAGAAGCAATCCAGGCCAAAGAACTTGCCGTGACGCAGCAGCTCAAAGATTTCATCCACATAATCGCTCAGGCCATACTTGGCATAGAGGGCACGAGTCTCGCGGTTGCCCAGACGAACATCATTCTCGGTCAGCAGGCTCTCAGAATAGAAGGTCTTGCCGTAATTGCTCCACTTGATGTCGGGATCCCATTCCTTGGCGGCATACATGTATCCCTTGTCGGTCTTCCAGTCGTAACGGATCTTCAGGGTGGTCAGACCCTCTTCGCGCAGCGGCGTATACAGGCTTCTGGTATCCATCTTTTTTCCTCCATGCATTTATTTTTATCGTTTTGGGTCTCTCGCTTTGTCTGCGGTTTTCCTTACCGCGCTTTTACTATATCACATATTACATGTAATACGCAACATGTTTTTGCAAATTCTGCATATCATCTAACCTCATGTTGCTTCGCTTTGGGAATAGTTCACAAAAAAAACGTCAAGAAGTTTCTCGCAAAGAAACATTGTCTCCAGCAGATGGCACACAGCTCTTACCACGAGGTAATGAATCCCATTGCTCTGGCATCATCTTCTTGACAGCGCCGCAGCTGTCAATTATACTCAGTAGTCAAATAAAGTGAGGTGTTTTTCATGGCGTTATATGAGCTTCTGCATCAGCTGAACATCCCCTATCAGGAGGTTTCTCACGCTGCCGTCTATACCATTGAGGAGACGGAGCGGCTTCAGATCGACCTGCCCGGCGTGGAGGTGAAGAACCTTTTTATAAAGGATAAGACCCACTATTTCCTCTACTGCCTTCCCGCGCAGGAGCGGGCCGACATGAAAGCATTGCGCCGAACCATTGAAAGCGGTGCGTTGACCTTCGCCAAGGAGGGTGAGCTGCTGGAGAAGCTGGGGCTTACCGCAGGCTCGGTCACGCCGTTGGGACTGGTCAATAACACCCAGCGCGACGTGACCCTGCTGATTGACAAGGAACTGCTCGGTCTGACCGTATGGGTACACCCTAACACCAACACAAAAACCACGTCCCTGACGCTGGAGGACCTACTGCGGCTGATGGAATACCTGCATGTGCAGGTGCAGTTCGTTTGATGTGTGCGGAACTTTGACCTTCTGCATAGACCGTTCCCTCATGCACGATGGCAAAGCCTGCCATGACATCGACCTCGATCGATTCTATGAGGAATTCCATAAAGGTCTTCGTCCGGTACATGGGATTCGGCACGGGATCAGATGGGCGGAGCTCGCCCATTTCCAATAAAATCGTGCGGACACATCCGGCGTCATGGTCAGCAACCATTAAATCAATATCGTGGAACGCAGAGGTGATGCCCTTGAAATACAGCAGCATCGACGCGCCCAAGGCCCACTGCACATGGGCCTCGTTCAACCGCTGAGCGATCCTCTGCAGCAATTCGATTTTCTTTTATATTTCCGTCATGATGCACCTCGTTCATTAGTCTGTCATAACCATTTTGAGATGCATAAAGCAAATCTTCCGCGTTTTTAATCTTGCTGTTCATGCTGTTTTCTTCCTTGTTTTTTTTGGCAAACTTGTGTAATATATTCAGAGACACAATAAAGATGGAATTGGGGATTTTTATGAAATTGACAGATAGCACATACAGAAAACTGCGTGACGAAATTTTCGACGCCAAGTATAAACCAAATGAGTTGATTACAGAGCGCCAAATTGCTGAAAAATATGGTGTGAGCAAGTTAACGGCCGGTGAGGTTTTGCATCGCTTATGCGCTGAAGGACACCTTACCAGCTATCCAAGAAGCGGATATATGGTCACGACCCTGACTCCTACGGAAAGGCTCCAGCTAAGCCGTATTCGTGAAGCTCTGGAATCCATTGTTTTGGAAACGCTGTGCCAAGAAGCATCTGACGATGAACTTCGCAGTCTGCGGAGATATATCGTAATGCACCCGGAAAGCGACGGAAACCCAACGGCAAGCAATAACCGATTCCATATGGCAATGGCTCAGATGACAAATAACCGTTTTCTCGTCTCCATGCTGCACGACATCTTAGGCGCGCAATCAAGGGTGGAGCAGGTTATTTCAGCAGATGTTCTTCAAAGCTGGCAGAGTCATCATGAAGATATCCTATCCGCTTTGGCTGCAAGAAATTTGGACAGGGCCATAGCGAGTCTGAAAGAGGATATTGTCAAGTGTAGATGACTTCTATCAGCTCTGAACTTTCGTATATCGGAATTTGCGAAAGTATCCCGCAACTAAATGTTGCGGGATACTGAGACTGTCAAAAAACTATGCTGCAAGTTTCGATAAGCCAGCAGCGGGGGAGCTTGAGGGGGCAAGGCCCGCCTCAAATCAGATAAACCGCCGCCAAAACCTTGATATATCAAGATTTTTGGAAATTGCATTTTGAATTCGTTCAAAATGCTCGGTGGAAAGCGCAGTCAAAAAAGTCCCACAAGGGACTTTTTTGACAAGCTGAGTATCCCGCAACTAAACGTTGCGGGATACTTTTGTTCTGCGAGCAACGGCAGTTGCATACGGCCTATGCCCAGCTAAAAGCTTCGTCAGCCGCGAACTAATTTTCCGTTTTTCCAGACCTTACACGGGCGGTGATACATAGCGGAGATATCCTTATCCGGCTTTCCATCGACTAAGATCAGATTTGCACGCATACCGTTCTTGATTTGACCAACGACATTGTCAATCCCGGCGATCTCGGCATTAATTACCGTTGCCTGAAGCAGGATGTCTATATCCTTCATGTGGCAGTTCTCCTTGCGGAAACGGAATTCTGTGCCGTTTTCATATTCGTAGCTTCCGGCAGCGCAATCCGTTCCAAAGCCCAACTTTAGTCCGGCTTGATACGCTCTTTGCATAATACCTGTGCAATGTGCAAACATTGGTCCCAATCTCGCCTGCCAGTATGCCTTCTGAGGACCATCGCCAATGTGCATTACGGCTAAAGTGGGGACCAGACGCACCTGAGCACCCATTGCGAGAATCGCATCCAAGGTTCGCTCACTCATTAGGGTAGCGTGCTCAATCGTGCGTACGCCATTTTCTGCGCAGCAGCGAACGGCGTCGTCCGCATGGCAATGTGCCGCAACATAGGAGCCCTTACGCGCGGCCGCCTCAACAGCAGAGCGAATTTCATCCGGAGTCATAATGCTTTGCTCGACCTTGCCGGATGGATTTGCCGCTGCGCCTGAAGCAAAGATCTTCACAAAGTCTGCACCCATCCCAAGTTCAGTCCGAGCATTTTTCATGACCTCCCATGCTCCGTCAGACGGTACGATATGCTTTGCCATAGGCCAGGATGGATCGCCTTCGGAAATCGGCATCAGAGCCCTGCCGCAGGTGATCATATCTGGGGCATCAATGGTCCCGTTCCGTACCATATCCCGCACATAATTAGCCGTGCGAAGGGTGCTTCCGCAGTCCCGGATGGTCGTAAAGCCGCTGTTCAGATAGTGCGTAGCCTGTTTTGCTGCAACAACTTGCAAGGCCTGCACATCATGCACCCTGTCCAGTCCTACTCCGCCGAGAACGGTAATATGCGTGTGCAGATCGATAAGACCGGGCAGAAGTGTTTTTCCGCCGCAGTCAGCAGCGTTTTCTGTGCTGTCATATCCCTCGTGTACGGCAGAAATCGTTCCGTTTTCAATCTCTACCGTACCGCAATCACAGCCGATGCCTCCGGTCAATTCAGGCACAAGCCGGCAATTTGTAAGGATCATATTTGCCTCCTACTCTTTAATTTCCACGATAAATTCTATCTCTACGGTCGCATCCAAGTGAAGCTGGTTAAGGGCAACCGCTGTGCGTGCATGCCGCCCGGCTTCACCAAAGATGTCGAATAGAAGCTGTGAGGCTGCATTTACAACGATGTGCTGCTGGTCAAATCCGACCTTGCTTGCGACAAATGCCTGCACCTTAATAAACCGCGTGATCCGATCCAAATCACCCAAGTGCGCTTTGAGCGCGGCCAGCGCATTGATCACACATATCTTAGCAGCGGACTGTGCCTCTTCCAGTGTCCGTGTATCGCCAACTTTTCCGGTGTAAACCAGCGAGTCCCCTACCATGGGAATTTGCCCGGAAACAAAGCAGAGATTCCCCGTTTGGACTACAGGGACATACATAGCCTTAGGCTCGCTCATGGCAGGCAATTCAATCCCCATAGACGCAATCTTTTGCTCAGCAATCATTTCCTTACCTCCCAGTGATAACTCTGCTCAATTTTACCGTTCAGCTCAATCTCATGCGGTACAGTGACGATATCACTGCCAAACAAATCTGCCTCCAATACGGGAATCTTGCCGGCCTTCATATCTTCAAAATCGCGCAGTCCCTCATCGCCCAGCTTTTCAACAACAAAGTCTTCCCATTCCTTTGGGGTTACCGGACGTATGATGCTGTGCTTTCTGACAAGTTCATCGATACTGCCCTTTCCAAGACGCTTGAGCTTCGCTTCCAAATTGGCCAAGTACAGGAACCCGCGACCATAGGGCACAGTTTGTGCACGCCGGTCCTTCCATTGAATTTCTGCAATCTCTTCATTGGAAAGATTGCGGTAAATATTATCAAGATATCTGTCGCGGATCTTTTCGTTCAGCCGGTCAACTGTAAATTTGGCATCGACAAAGCCGCCCTTGTACGGGAGAATTGTACAGTAGTACTCCGTTCCACCTTCGCTGAACCAGGTTCCCTCGCCGACATTGAAATCTGTCATGGAGGGCCATGTGTGCGTCATCTCGTGCAGCAGTGTGTTGAACCACCGCTCGGGATCCGCCCCGCCATAGGCGCTGTAGCCGGAGATAAATGCATAGGGGCAAGCAGAGCCGCCGTTGCTGTCAACGAAGGGATCTCTCCTCAAAAAAACTCGGAACTGGGCATCCCCATCGCCAAAGTAGTTCTTTTCATAATGGAAAATCGGCAGCATCCGTCTGGCAACAGATTCGGCGTCAAAATTTGGCTCGGAGAACCAGTATACGCCGAAGCCATCCTCCTCCACCGCATGCATCATTCCGGTGTTATAGAGGGTTAGCATAATTTGCCATAGCGGCAGTACCTTATCGACGGCGCCTTCTCCGTAAGACCAAATTCCTCTTGCGCCTTCCGGCATTTCGCTGAGGTCCCAGTCCAAGTGAACCGCAACGGGCGTTTGAATCGGTACGGCCGGGAAAATGATACTGAACATGTTCGAACCGTTCAGCCCCAAGGGCTCGGCGCGGAAATCGTAGTACGGGCTGCTGCGGTATCCCTCCGGCAGCACGCGGGGCAGCAGCTTCATGCTCCACTTGACCTCGCCATCAGGCGCACGCAGAAAAAAGATTCCCTTGTAAGTTGCTGCGGTATAGAAAGATGGAATGTCTTTGATCTCAAAGGGAATGTCTCCCAGGTCATCAGTAATGCTGAAATCCTCCCATTCCGGGAACGGGCACAATCCGCCAAAGGCCTGCTCGGCATACTGCAGGGCGGGCTTACTCAGATCCTTGTCAAACTCAGAGGCGGGATATGCCGCATAAACCGACATATTAGCCACAGTATCCTCACCCCATCTCGGCTTGAGCAAAAGTGTCAACTGTTTCATCTTTGTACCTCCATGTCATTAAAATTCTTTTGATACGCGCCTTCCAGCTGAGAAAGCGCCACTTCAAGATTCTGCCTTGTTGTTGCGATGTTCCATCGGTAAAAGCCGGCGGCGCCATATTCCGCCCCGGGGTCGGCGATAATACCTGCGTCGTGCTCAAAAAAGTGCTGCAAGGCTTCACTGTCAAATCCCAATCGGCGGCAATCCAGCCAGGCCACATAGGTCCCTTCCAACGGAGAAACAGACAGTCGAGGCATCTTCCGAATGGCGCGTTGAAGGACTGCATAATTCTCTGCGGTATGCGCATTCATCGCATCCAGCCAAGCCTTGCCTTCGCTGCTGTAGGCTGCAAGCACCGCATTGTAAAAGAAGGGATCTATGCTGCCAAAGTGATCCCGATCCCTTTGGAAGATATACCTCTCTCGGAGACCTGCGTCAGAGATGAGCAGATTTGCCTGGCTGACACCTGTGAAATTGAAGCTTTTTCCTAGAGAAAAACAGGTAATCAGTTGATCGCTCAAGTATGCACCGGGGCGAAACTCATGCCCGGACTGAACAGTTTCTGCAAATATCTCATCACAGAATACTACTACACCATATTGCTTGGCAAGTTCTGCAATACGTAGTAATTCGCTTTCCTTAAATACACGACCTGTTGGATTGTGGGGATTCACCAAAATCAAAAGCCTATTGCGCGGATCGGCCATTTTCTCCTCGAGATCTACAAAATCGAGCTGGTAGATGCCATGGTTCTCTAACAGCGGATTTAAAATAAGGCGGCGCTCATTGCGCTCCACCGCTATATCAAAGCGATAGTAAGAGGGGCTTTGGATGATAACGCCATCGCCCTCGTCTGTGAAGGCGCGCACCGCTGTGCTGAGGGCGAATACGGTGCCCATAACAGGAACGATCCAATCCGGGTGTATTTCAGCATTTCGCGCAAACTGCATCCATTCGCATATGGCTTTCTTGTACGCCGAGGTGGGTACGGTGAAACCGTATATCCCATTTTCCGCGAACTTTGCCAACGCATTTCTTACACAAGGCGCGGTAGCATAGTCCATCTCTGCGCCCCAGAGCACAACGCTTTCTGCTGGCACTGTTTCTGCGAAGGCCCCCTTCATATTTCCGTTTCCTTCGCGGCATACGGATTTATCAAAAAACGAACGATCCATTATTCTCCTCCCACCTGTAAATATCACTGGGCATATCAGTATTTTCAATTTAATATAAAGCGCACAATTTGTCAATATTTTTTATTGACAAATTGTGCGCTTTGTAATATGCTCAGTAACATATACAGCCACTCAAAATTGCATGTATCCATGTATCTATGTGCGTGAAGGAGGAACCTATGAAAGAGAAAAAACAAAGCACACGGAAACTACCCGGTAAGGTAATCGCCGCAGTTACCTTCAACGATCTGGCATCCAACTGTATGTGGATGCTTATCAACTATTACTTGCTTTTCTTTTACACAGATGTCCTTTTGATTCCGGCGTCTGCCGCTACGGTGATTTTCACCATCGCCAGAATTTGGGATGTTATCAATGACCCGATGATGGGTGTGATCTGCGACAGAACTCGCAGCAAAGAGGGGAAATCCCGCTTTTGGCTGAGGCGCGTCGCTATTCCGGCAGGCATCTTTCTGGCATTGGCGTTCCTATGCCCCAACTGGGCAACGCCGGCAAAGATTATTTGGGCCGGTGCAACCTATATTCTACTGGGCATGGCGCAGACGGCTATTGGCGTTCCCTTTCAGGCATTAACCATTACAATTACCCCGGAACGCAGCGAACGGGTTCGACTCGGTCAATTTCAAGCGGTTCCCAGTATGCTGGCAAATGTACTGATCCCCGCAGTGACCTTGCCATTTGTTCATAAATTCGCGCACGCGGGCACCGGCTTTTTTGTTCTTTCATTAGCCATCAGCGTGATGTACGCTGTCAGCACGCTGTTGCTCGTGCGAACAACGAAAGGATTGGATCCCGATACCAGCGGCGAAACCGTTTCCGACCAAGCCCCGGCAGAAATGCCCAGCCTGCGGGAAATGTTGAAGACCGCATTTAAGAACAAGTACAGTACTCTGGTCATCCTGAGCAATGTATTTTATATGCTTAACGCTGGTCTGATGGGGAGCACCTTGGTTTACTACTTCCGATACAATGTTGGCAATGATAACCTGATGGGACTATATTCCACCGCTCTCATGGTCGGTATGCTCGTGTGTATCCCGCTTATGGGACTCATCGCCCGAAAGCTCGGGAATGTAAAGTCTGTCCTTCTCGGTGCGGCCTTATGCTTCATGGCAGGTATCCCGCGCATTATTACGGGAGATAAAAGTATAGTTGTATTTTTTATATGTATTGTACTTATGGGATTCGGCAGTGGACTCATTGCAAATATGATGCGGCAGTGCCGCAATGATGCAGCTACATACAGCCAGCTCCAAGGCGTGGATATCTCCGGTGCCCTCTGCTCGCTGTACTCCTTCTCGCAAAAGCTTGGCCAGGCCGTCAGTTCTATTATTGCGGCAGGTCTGTTGGCTGCCGTCGACTATACTCCCGGCGAAACTCCGGATGCTGCTACTTTGGATCTGTTCTTTGCCGAGAACCTGCTAATACCCATGGCAACGGTCGTTGCTGTTGTTGCTTTCCTGATTCCTGTGATTCGCATGGAGAAAAAACTGGTTAAAGATATTGCAGAAAAGGAGAATACCACGCATGAATCAGAATGCATTTGATGAATATGTCATTTCACTGCGCAGAAAACTCCATCAGCACCCGGAGCTTTCCGGAAAAGAAAAAGATACACGTGCCGTAATTTGTGCGGAGCTGGAGAAATTGGGCATTCCCTATGACATTGTTGATGTGAAGAATGTCATAGGCTGCATCAAAAACGGATCCGGAAAGCGCATCGCCTTCCGCGCGGATATCGATGCACTCCCAGTAGAGGAGCAGGTGGATGTGCCTTGGAAAAGCAACACCCCCGGCGTTATGCACGCCTGCGGACATGATGCGCACACCGCAGCTCTGCTGGGTTCCGCAAAGCTATTTGCAGAAAACCCCTCTCAGTGGCACGGAACGGTTTACTTGTGCTTCCAATGTGGTGAAGAGGCCGGCATAGGCGCGGCGGAGTGCGTACAGTATCTGCAGGAGCAGGGTGGTGTAGATGCGGCATTTGCAGTGCATATGCTGTCCATTCTTCCTCCCGGTCTGATCAATCTGCAGCCCGGCGTACGCGCCAACGGTGGAATCACATTCCACATTGATATCCAAGGAAAGAGCGGACATGGGGCTCGGCCGGATGTAGCGGTAAGTGCTGCGGAAATTATGTGCGATACCTATCAACAGCTTCTGCGTATTCCATCTAATCACCATGAAGCGGCAAAAACCTGTGTCATCAGTCCCTGTGTCTTGCGTTCCGGAACGCGCTTCAATGTAATACCGGGTGAGGCTGTGATTGAAGGAACGATTCGATTTATGGGTATCGAGGATGGCGCTATATTAGAGGAACGTGTCCGCCATGTTGCCGAAGCTGTGGCTGCTTTTCATGGCGGCACAGCACAGGTACAGTTTACTCCCGCTGCCCGTTATCCTGTAGTCAACGACGAAAAAATGACCGCGATCGGCAGAGAGGCAGCCGAGGCAGTTGGGTTTAAGCATTTTGATATGCCAAATTCTTCTGCTTCAGATAATTTTGCAGAATTTCTGCATGCTTTCCCAGGATATTATTGCTTTGTTGGCAGTCAACCCAGCCGCCCCGGCACATCAGGCATCCATCATGCGCCGGACTTTGATTTGGACGAAAGTGTTCTTCCTCGGATCTCTTTCATTTTTTTGGAAACGGCAAAACGGCTGGAAAATATGTAATCGGTTGAATATTACACACATGCTACCGATAGGATTTCTACGCTGAGAGGATTGTTTGTCGTGTCCAACACTAAAGCATCCGCAAGCGCGGCAGCAGCTATCTCATCGTGGTCTCCATGGGCTATGACTACAACGTCAAACGCATCAAGTCCCAGCAGAAAACCGTTCACCCACCGGAGGAGCTGACGCCCAGGCAGGTCGAAAAGTGGCTCAACGAGCAGGCTGTCCTCTTTGAGCGTGACTGCCGTCACACGCCGCAGCCCGTCCAGCAGCTCACGCTGGCAAAATACATCGACCTGTGGCTGACGGACATTGCTCCCGGCAAGCTGGCGAAGTCCACCATCCGCCGCGACCGGCAGGACATCGAGCGTATCCTCCCGGTGCTGGGTCACTACAAGCTCACCGAGCTGCGGCCGGAGCACTTCCGGAATTTCTACGCCGAACTGCGAAAAGTCATCAGTCCCGACACAAAAAAGCCACTCTCCGAGTACACCATTGAGGGCGTGCACGCTACGCTGTGCAGCATCCTCTCTGATGCCGTGGAGGGTGGCTTTCTTTCGCATAATCCGGCGTGGCGCACCTACCGCTACGCCGACCGCAAATGTGAGAAAAAGATCGCGGACGAGGAAACGGCGCAGAGGATCATCGCCGCGCTGGAGGGCGAGAGCATCAAGTACGAAACCTACTTCAAGCTCATCATCGCCACGGGAATGCGGCGGGGTGAGTGCTGCGCCCTGAAGTGGTGCGACATTGATTGGGAGCAGCGGTCCATCCACATCTGCCGCAACGCGGTCAAGGTGACGGATGAGGATAAGCTCATGCAGGCTGGAATGGTGCAAAGTATGTCCCGCGTGGCACATTGCATTGATAACGGTCCGATGGAGGGCTTCTGGGACATTTTGAAACGAGAGCGCTATTATGGCAGGCGGTTCACCAGCAAGCGGGATCTTGTGCAGATGATTGAGACCTATATCCATTATTACAACACCAGACGAGTGCAGCGCAATCTGGGCGTGTTGACCCCGATGGAAAAGCATGCGCTTTGTCTCGCCGCATAAAAAGCGGCCAGCAGCGCTTGGCTGTCGGTCGGATAAAACTTTATATTTTTTCACTGTCCTCTTGACGGGGTGCGGTTCAGGGGCAGGGCTTCCGAGGTTTTTTGCGGTAGTAGTCAAATAGCAGTCTGAGCACTTCACAGGTCATGCGGCTCAGATGCAGCGGCTCCCGTTTTCAGCACACACGAACCGCATACTTCACACGATTCCCGTACTGTGTCGATTTGAGCAGTCCCAGTTTTTCAAACTTCAACACAAAGCTGCGGATCGTCGCGTAAGCGGCGTTCCCGAAGTCCTTTTCCAACTGCTTGGTGGAAAACTCCGCGTCGCCGTAAGCGGACAGAACAAACTCCCACAGTGCTTTCTCCTTCTCAGTGACCTGTCCGTGGGACAGGGCGGTCTGAAACGCCTCGGTCGTCTGTGCGGTCGGAAGCACCCCGTTCAGCTTATGATATGCATTTTTGATAAAATACGCCAAAAACGGCGTTGCGTCCAGCATACCGCTGATGGTTGCGTTCTCCTCCACCAGCGTATAGGCGTCATAATACCCCTTGCGGCTTTTGTTGATATACTCGGAGAGCGGCACGAACAGCGCTGAGGAATACCCTTGCTGCACCAGATACCACAAATGCATCAGCCGCGCCATTCTGCCGTTGCCGTCAAAGTATGGGTGCAGATACGCCATGTAGAAATGGATCAGCGCCGCTTTCAGCAGATCGTTGATCTCGGATTCTTCATGGATAAACGCAACCAGCTCTCCCATGCGCTCCGGCAGCGCCTGCCAGAGAAGGCCCGTGTGCTCCACCTTTGCGCCGACCACATACACGCTGTCATGCCGGTAGAAATGACCGGGCAGCAGCCGTTCCTCCTCGGGGAGATAGGCTCCGATGGCCATTTCATAGAGCTGGTGAATGGTTTCCTCGGTGATTTGATTCGCCGGGTCGCTGATGAACTCCAGTCCCTTTTTCATGCCAAAAATACGGTTTTCGCTTTCGTCTGTTGGCGCAAGGCCGGAAAGGATCTTGCGGACGCTGTCGCGGGTAAAGTCCACCTGCTCAATAGTGAAGGTGGAAACGATCTCCTCCTCCATAGCCTTGACACCGTAAAGCTGTGTGCTGTTCTGCGGCGTCAAAAGCACTTTGGCAGCGGAAAGGCGCACCTGCGCAATGCTGCTCAGATAGACAATGTTCTGCCCGGAGAAATCCTTGAGCGGCAGCGAATGATAGAAGCCGTTTTTCAGCAGTTCCGTGAACTCTTTGATGTCGGCCTGCGGGAATTTATAGCCGAGTTTTCTCAAATCCAGGACATTTTTATCGGACAGCATCTTGGTAAACAGCGCAGCATCCATGAAATCACCTCCGCCGCTGATTGTAATTAGTATCAACAAGTATCAGCATAACGGAGTGTGCCCAAAATTACAAGATGGAAATCAGGTTTTTGATAATTTTCAATGTATCGCCTTACTGCCTTTTTCCGGACGATGAAAACCGGAAGTTCTCCGTCTACTATATGGAGCTGGCTCCCGGCAGCCATTGGCAGTCGGAGCCGCATCTGCGGGGTACCACCGAGTTTGTCACCCTTTTCGCCGGTGCAATCGAAATCACGGCTGATCAGAAGGCCATTGTCGTTCAGGCGGGCGAAAGCGTCCGCTTTCAGGGCGACACCACCCACGCCTACCGCAACATCTCTGACCAAACCACTATTCTGCACATGATTCTGTATAGCCCGTAAACCGTAAAAAGACGCGAGCCGCTGTATTGCAGCGGCTCGCGCCTTTTCTTTCAGCCATCCAGCTCCGCCTCGTGCTTGAGGATCGCGCCGGTGGCGGCGTTGATCTCGTAGCTGTACTCCATGCCGCCGGATTTGAACTCGACCTCATAGACGAGCGCGCCGTCCTCGTCGTCCAGCTCGATCTCCATGTCATACGCCTTGTTCTCGCTCACGCCCGCGTGGTTCAGGGCGATGGCTTTCGCCTTGGCGTGACCGATATCCGCGCCGCCGGACGGTACAGTGGGCTTTGCCGTCTCATCCCCTGCGGGAGCTGTGGCCAGCAAGTCCTTCTGTCCGCTGAGCACTTTCCCCGTGTAGGCGTCCACCAGGTACTCAAACGCACCCCATGCCGTGTGCAGCTCCACCTCGTAGTGCGCAGGGGATTCGTCCAGCTCGGAATCGACCTCCGCCGTGACGGAGTCCAACGCCGTTGTCCCGGCATACTGCTCCGCGGCGTAAGCGGCGGCATCCTTACCGATGGGCATGGCGGGCGCGCCTGCTTCCGCAAGGTCCTTCAGCTCCTCCACCGAGAGCTTTGCCAGCGCGTCAAACTTCAGCGACGGGTTGATGGCGAGGACGCGGTTCACCAGTGCCGCCTTGCCGGAGGAAATGTTGTTTTCCCGGGCCTGCTGCTCCCGCGCCGCATCCTGCGTCAGCGTCTGCGTCAGGACGGCGGCCTTCGCTTCGCTGGTCTGCAGCACACCGTCCACGGCGCTGGTCAGCTCCCGCTGGAGCTTTTCCGCGCGGACGGTATCCTTATCCTCCACCGAGATCATGAT
>OJLA01001571.1_pt1 | contig 15095 bp, 15 predicted proteins | sample 1596611 | NCBI WGS metagenome assembly OJLA01 (sample SAMEA4350168, study PRJEB24818) | metagenome | biome: human; feature: gut; material: faeces | place: Denmark | collected 2013-09
ACTTTATTACTTCCATAGTATGGAAAATAAATTGATAATCCATTAGAGTAACTGTTTAAACTACTTGTATAGACAATAGATTTTTTAATACTCTTTAATAAATTACTAAATTTTTGTTTGTTATTAGAAAGTGACATTAATTCTTCAACTAATGAATATAAATCTACTACATCATAATCTGTTGTTTGTACATTTCCATATGTATATAAACTTCTTCTTATATTAGCTATATCCATATAATTTTTATTAACATCGATAGAATCAAAAAATTCATTTAGATTTTTATCAAGTTCATCTATTTTAGTTAAATCTATTATTGAAAGTGTTGAATCCACTTTTTTTCTATGAGTTCCATTATATTCACTGACTACTTTGTTGGATTGTTTAATGAATTTGTGAGCAATATCATAACCATTATCATCAGGTTTTATTTTACTTAAGAAACCAAATCTATTTAGTGCTTTAGACATATATAGTATTTCTTCTGATGCTACCATATACTCTGAATAATTCTTCATTACCTTTGCAATTTGTAAGTTACTTGATAAACAATTAAAGAAAATTGTAAGTTCAAGTTTCTTTTTATTAAATTTACTATTTTTAAAGGCATCATCTAATTCTTTTATTGATAAGAAATCATCTGCTACTTCATCGTGCTCTAAACCAATGGCTCCTAAGCCATGATTCCAAAAAACGATGTCATAATTATCTGATGGATAATTGTTATAAGAATAATCTAAGAATTGTTCTAATACTTTACTACTTCCCATATTCTCAATAGGAAACGATTTTTTTAGTACAAATCCATTTTCTTCTAATTCATATATTCCAATTTTATCTGCTTTTACAGTATCGTTATGCCATACTTTGGCTCCACCTGCCATCATAATAATATTTGTATTTTTTAAATCTATTTTTTCAGCACCTATATCCGAAATACTAAATGTTCCTTGTTTAGATACTGACTCAAGATCAGATCCAACCATATATATCATTACGGTCCTATTTTTTTTGTTTAAGTTTTTATATATTTTTACTCCTACTAATGTACATAGTACTATAGCAATAACAACGATAACGCTTAAAGTTATTTTCTTCCAATAGTTTTTCTTTTTTGGTGATGAAGTGATACTTTTTCCACTTATATATGAGTTATATCTATTATTATTTTGATATTCATAAGAACTATTATAATAATTTGGATTATAGTCATTTTTTTCTATGTTAACAAAGTTTTGATTTTTTTCGTCGAATGATCCATAATTACCATTATTATAGTTATTATTAAAATTTCCATTATATTGTTGTGGATTCATTTTATCACCAAATTTCTATTTTATGCTTTTATTAAATTAGAATAATAAACGTCATTGTTAATGTCATACATTTCTACTAAAATGTAATATCCTGTTAGTCCTTCTTGTGCTGTTAATTTGTTAGAATTATCAAATTCTACTTTTTCTTTTTCTACAGTATCTTTCCAGTCTTCTTTTAATTCATTTTCCTCAAACAAATTATATTTCAAAGAATACATAGATAAATTACTTTCTTCATTTCTTTCTACTATACCAAATGATGGTAGTTTATTAGTATCGATTACAAAGTTTACGAATTCTATATTTCCTTTTTCAAGTTTTACTTTTGCTATAACATCTTTATCATCTAAAGATCCATACATTTTTAAGTTATTTTCATCTATAAGAGTTAATTTATGGTTATTTTTATCTTTAATTACTGCGTAGTGATTGTACACTAAATTATTGTCAACTAACTCAACTTCATTAGATTTTAATAACAATTTATATTTATCGTTATCTTTCTCAAATACATATATATTTGCTCTTTCATATTTTTCTTTTTCCGTGTCAGTTAATTGTAATACAACACTACTTTTGCTAGCTGCTCCATTATTTTTTAATTTATTTACACTACTTCCTGATGCTACTCTTCTTGCTCTTTTTAGTTCACTAGTTAAATCATTAAAATTACCGATAAATTGTGTGTATTCATTACTCCATAAACTCTCGAATAAATATAAATGAGTCTCAACTGTTTCTTCATCTCCATAATATGGGAAGTAAATTGATAATCCATTCGAATAATTATTGTTTGCACTGTTGTATTTGACTACTTTTTTTAGTTCTTTTTTTACATCATTTGCTAAAGTTTGATTACTTGAGTATGGTCTTAATGCTTCAACTAATTCATATATATCTACAGTGTCATAATCAAGATAATCAAGGCCATATGTATGGACTCTTGCTCTTGCTCTTGATACTTGATTATAGTAAATATCAAGATTAATTGAGTCAAAGAAGTCGTTTAATTTTTCATTAAGACTACTTACTCTACTTAAATCGATTATAGATAAAGTTGATTCAAGATCTTGATGGTATGTAGATTTTATTCTTGCTTGGCTTTTATCATTTTGATCTATAAAATGTTTTCCAATGTCATAACCATTGTCATCTTCTTTTATTTTTTCTAGGAAGTTTAATCTATCGAATGCTAATGCTACATACATTGATTCTTCTGATGCAACCATGTATTCAGCATAGTTTTTCATAATATTAGCAAAGTGAATATTTCCACCTAAACAGTCATTAAATATAACTAATTCAAGTTTTTCTTCGTTAAATGGACTTTCCTTAAAGGCTTTATTTAAATCTGTAATTGAAATAAATTTGTCGTATATTTCATCGTGTTGTAATCCAGCAGCCCCTAATCCATGATTCCAGAAAATTAAATCGTATTTTTCAGCTGGGAATTCATTATAACTATACTCTAAGAAGGAAGATAGCATACTTGCTCCTCCCATATTTGATAAATCAAATGATTTAATTTTCTTAAAGCCATCCTCTTTTAGGCTATATATTCCTATTTCATCTTTACTAACAAAGTTATGCCACTTTTTAGCTCCCCCTGCCATTAGGATTACATTATTTTCTTCTAAGTCAATATCTGAAGAAGTTATGTCTTTCAAATCGTATGTTCCCATACTTCCATCTGATTCAAGATTAGATCCAACCATATAAATCATAATTGTTCTATTTTTTGAACCACTTTTTCCGAAACTATTTCCCATAGAAAGTATTAAAACAGAAATAATAGCAATAACAAAAACACTTAAACCTAAAGCTAGCCATAACTTACCTTTGTTTTTCTTTTTAGGTACTTCTTTATATACGTAACGAACTGGAACCCCAGTAACTAAAGGTTTTGATTCTTCCTTGTTTAAATTTTCATTTTCTTCTTTTTCATTTTTATTTTCTTTATAAAGTTTTTTCTTTTCAATTTTCTCGATAATAGTTTTTCCGTTAACTTGTTTTACGTTATACCATACATCTTCTTCATTTACTTTTTTTTGAGTGTTATTATCTTCCATACTCTCACCTACTATAGATATTATAGCATATTTTTTTTCATTATAATATTTTTCGTTTTTATTTTATTGAAAATATGTAAATGTTTTTTTATAATTATCATAGGAGGAAGTTATGAGTTGTTTAAAAAATACTATTGGAGCTGGTTGTGGGGTTATGGTTTTTAATGAACGTAATCAACTTCTTTTAGGGTTAAGAAACGATGATGCAGAACTTGCCGATAGTGAACTTCACGAAGAAGGAACATGGACTATGCCTGGTGGTAATATCGAGTATGGTGAAACTTTTGAAGAAGCTGGTGCAAGAGAAGCTAAAGAAGAAACAGGAATAATAGTAAAAGATTTAGAAGTATTCTGTGTTCAAACAGATAAAAACGAATATGCTCATTATATCTCTGTTGGTATGATAGCAAGACATTTTGAAGGTGTTCCAAAAGCTATGGAACCAAATGAAATTGTAAAATGGTGTTGGTTTAATTTAAATGAATTGCCAAAGAATATTTTTTCACCTAGTAAGAAAACAATAGAATGCTTTTTAAATCATAAATTTTATATAGGATAAGAGATTATCCTTTTTTTATTTTCTTTATTAGTTTACTTACAAAATATACAAGTAACAAAATAATTATTGGTACTTTTAATCTATCGACATATGTTTTTAAAATAGTCCAGTTGTTACCTACTGAATAACCAAAATAAACGAAAACAAAAGTCCAAGGAATACTTCCTAGTGTTGTATATATCACAAACTTAGGAAAAGAAAGACGCGCTATTCCAATAGGCAAAGATACAAGTGTTCTTACTATTGGAATGTTTCTTCCTATTGCTGCAGCAAGAAGACCATATTTGTTATACCAGGAGTCTGATTTATCAATATCTTCTTCTTTCATAAAGAAATATTTTCCATATTTTTTAATAAACGGCCTTCCACCATAATAACCCATTATGTAAATTAAAATGGCACAGAAAACACTACCTAAAAGTCCAACTAAAAAAGTTATCCAAAAATTAAATATCTTTTTTGAAGCTAGAATTCCACCAGTTGCTAGTATAAACTCACTAGGTATTATTATGATAACTGCTTCAAGTACCATTCCTAAAAACATACCCAGATATCCAAGATTATCAATTAAATCCAAAATATAATTATTCATAGTTCACCTATATAATTATATTTTTTTTATAAAAAAAAAGTACTTTCGTACTTTATTTATCTCCTAATTTATAACTTATTGTTGTTCCTATTACTAGCATTACTAAGCTTATAATTATATGTTCTATATTAAATATGATACTATTTAATTCAAAACAAGCAGAAAGTGGTATTGCAAGAACAGATGCAAATACAAATCCTAAGACACCAAAATAAGTTTTTGTTTTATAGTTTTTAAATAGTAATTCTAATAATTTAGATATTAAGACAATACCTACTACTACACCAATTCCAAATACTCCTAATATTAAAGCATTGTGTAAAAAGTCACCTTTGAACAAACCATTAATTGTTTCAATAATTGGATAGTAATAACCTAAAATCATTAAGACAAGTGAACCACTTATTCCAGGTATTACCATAGTAGCAGATGCTATAATTCCTATTACAAATAGTATTAAGAATGATCCTATATTCATTGATGCAAAACTTACTTCACTATTTATACTAAAGATAAACTTATAACTTGCCATAAATATTACTGATAAGAATGTAAGAATTAGTATTATATAACTACTTAATTGCTTGTTTTCTTTTTTACCTTTAACATTCTTTACAAGCATTGGAATACCACCACATACTAGTCCTACAAAAAACATAAGAGTTGGTAGCGGGAAATTATTATAAGAATAACTTACTACTTTACTTGTTGTAACAATAGATAACCCCATTCCAATTACTATAGGAAGTAAGAAAAGAATATTCTCTTTTAAATTTTTATAAATATTTCCTATCGTACTTATTAATTTTTCATAGATACCCAATATTAAGGCAATAGTTCCACCACTTACACCTGGTATTACATTAGCAACACCAATAAAAAATCCTTTAACTACTAATATTAAACTTTCCATTTTCTCCTCTTTTCTATTTCACATATTATCATATTTTTTTATTATAATAAACACTAAATACTATTTATTTTTATAACCATATAGTCCATTGTAACATATTTTTTCAATTACACTTGCTATTAAATCAACCTCTTCTTCAAAATCATTTTGAATCCAGTAGTTAACAACTCCTAAAGTTCCATTAAATGCATAAACCGCTACAAGTGATTTATCATCTTCATCCATATCTATGTTTTCAAACCATTTATCTTTACATTTTTCATAAATAAAATTAAAGAAACCATTTAAATAGTAAATATTTTGTCTATTACTAAAAATTATTTTTACTAATTTTTTATTTTCTAAAAAGACTTTTAGGAATTCTTTTATTACTTCACCCATAGAACGATCTGAATAATTTGGAAGTATTTCTTTTAATTCATCTATTAGTTCTTGTTCTAATTTTTCTAATAAATCATATATATCCATGTAGTATCTATAAAATGTAGCTCTATTGATATCTGATTTTTCACATAACTCACTTACTGTTATTTTGTTTAGTTCTTTTTCTTGTAAAAGTGATATTAATGTCTCTTTAACAACTTTCTTGGTATACTTTACTCTTCTATCCATAACTCTCCTAATTAAACACTTTTAGTAATTGTGTTTAATATCTTTCATTAGCCCTTAAATTGATGCTTGTTTTAAGATCAAGATTAATTATATAATACATTTGTATTTTATTCAACAAATGTTGAAAAAAGGTGGAAATAATATGAAAATGTTTGATAATATACTTAAAAGAAAAAAGAAAGAAAAATTAGAGTATCCGTGGCAGAAATATTATGACGAAGATAAAAGAAGTGTTAAAGTAGATAATATTTCCTTTTATGAATACTTTGAAAGATGTTGTTATTCTCATAAATATGAAATAGCTACTAACTATTTTGGGGAAGAAATGACATATAAAGAACTTCTAGATAAGATTGATTTATGTGCTAGATCTTTAAAGTGTTATGGTGTTAGAGAAAACGATGTTGTTACGATATTAATGCCTAATACTCCTGAAGCTGTTATTGCTTTTTATGCTGTTAATAAAATTGGTGCTATTAGTAATATGGTTCATCCATTATCAAGTGAAGAAGAACTTAAAAACTCTCTTATTACTACTAACTCAGTTATGTTAATTGCTGTTAATATTGCTTATGAAACTATAAATAAAATTATTGATGATACAAAAGTATATAAAACTGTTTTAGTGTCCCCTAAGGACTCTATGCCTAAAGTTATGAATCTTTTGTATACAATTACTAAGGATTTTAAAAATAAAATTCCTAAGTCTAATGAAAGATACTTATATTGGAAAGACTTTATGGAACGTGGTAAAAGTTATAAAAAAAGTATTTATGTAAGTCGAAATATGAATGATGATGCTATTTACCTACATAGTGGTGGTACAACTGGTACTCCTAAAAATATTGTGCTTACTAATGGAAATGTCAATTCACTTATGGAACAAGCAGTAATTGTTTTTCCTAAAATTGGAGTTGGAGAAAACTTCTTAGTAATTTTACCTATGTTTCACTGTTTTGGGCTTCTTGTAAGTCTTGCCGCACCTTTATGTATGGGGGCTAAATTATCTTTAGTTCCAACATTTGATGCTAAAAGATTTGATAAGTTAATTAGAAAATACAATCCAACAGTAATTACTGGAGTTCCTACTCTATTTGAAGCTCTTGCTAGTAGTCCACATGCTATTAACCTTGACTTATCAAACTTGAAATATATAGTTAGTGGCGGTGACTCTTTAACTCCTGAAAAAAACAAGAAATTTAACGACTTTTTAAAAGAACACAATTGTAGTGAACATATTATTCAAGGATATGGGTTAACTGAAACTAGTGGTCCTTGTTGTGTTGGTGCTTTAGGGTCAGATAAATTAGGGTCAGTTGGAATACCTCTTCCTGGGATGGTTGTTAAAATAATGGATCAGGAAACAATGGAAGAACTTCCTTCTATGGAAATTGGAGAAATTTGTATAAGTGGCCCTAATGTCATGTCAAGATACCTTGATAATCAAGAAGAAACAGACGCTATGATTAAAACAGATGAAAATGGAGTTCGTTGGGTTAAAACTGGTGACTTAGGATATTTAGATGAAGATGGTGTTTTATTCTTCGTTCAAAGATTAAAAAGAATGATTATCACATCAGGCTATAATGTCTACCCTTCTCACATTGAAAATATTATATCTAAACATAAAGATGTAGAATTGTGTGGTGTTATTGGAATACCTCATCCATATAAAGTTCAAGTTGCAAAAGCTTTTATCGTCTTAAAAAAAGATGTAGATAAAGACAAAGCAGAAAAAGAAATAATGGAGTTATGTCAGAAGAACCTTGCAAGATACATGATTCCTAAAAAAATAGAATTTAGAGATAGTCTTCCTAAAACAATGGTTGGAAAAATTAACTATCGTATGTTAGAAAAGGAAGAAAGCGAAAATAATTAAGCATTAAAAGATGCTTTTTTTCGTTGATAAAAAAAATATTTATGTTAAAATATCTAATCAAGAGGTACTATTATGATCCAAAATGATTTTAATAAAATAATTGATTATTGTACTCTAACAAAAAATGACACTATAAAAAATGAAGTTATTGAAATATTAAAAGGTTACAGATTATACGATATTAATTCAAAAGAAGATGTTATAACTTGTTATTTAAATAAGGATAAGGAAAATGATATTAAACTTTCAGTTAGAAAGGATTCTATTGAAATATTAAAAAATAATCCTGTAAAACAAGAGTTAATTAAAATTCATAGTAACCTTGATATGTCAGAAAAAAGTCTAGAAAAAAGACCAAATGGAGTTATATTTTCCGTTGTTACAAAAAGTTTTAAAGACTCTTCGATATTTAAGAATAAAACAGTGCTTTCTAATCTTATTGAACAAAGGTATACATTTACTGATGATACTTTAAGTAGTTATTTTAAAGGTAAGTCATTTTCTCAAATATTTGAAGATTTAGTTAATTATTATGAAAATGCTGATTTAGAAAGTATTATGGATTATAATTCGACATTTGAAATACATACTTCCCTATCAAGAAATCCTAATACAGGTCTACTTTATGAAAATTTTCATACATTTCTTAATGGTGAAGATTTAGGAAACATATATAATATTTCTAATAGTCCAAATAAAGTTTATAGAATATACGATTTGTATAATGGATTAATAACTCCAAGAAATGAATCTGATATAGACTTAATTCATGATGAGTTTTTAAGTGATAAAGGGTTTAACTTAAGAGAGTTAAAGCATTTAACTTTTGAAGAGAATAATTTAGTTGGTCCAACTATTATTCCTGTTTCTCAAGAATACTATCAATATGTTAAAACATTTTTAAAAGAAAAGTATGGGTATTTTGGTGAAATAGCTTTTGATAGAGAAACACTTCTTTCTGCTATAACATATAAAATGTCAGCATCTGAACTTGTAAAAAAAGATATAGCAAGAACTCTTGGAATGACTTATGAAGATTTTATTATGCTTGATATATTAGAACAACAAAAATTAGTTGAACAAGTTACACATAAGAAAAATAAACCCGACACACTAAGAAACGAAGGAAGAAAAATAGAAAAGAAAAATTTTAATGTTTCTTCTATTACTCCTAATGAAAGAAAAGAAAATCCTTTAAAAAAGGTACTTAAAATCTTTAAAAAATAACATTGTTTTGTAGGGAATTCTTAATTAAAGAGAATTCTTTTTTTGTTAGATTTTTTTAATTAACTTTTGTTTAATTTACTTTTTTAGATTGTTTTTTTTAGGTAATTTGTTATAATATAGCCTGTGTTTTTTTTGTTATAAAATTATAAAAAGATTTGGAGGTAATAAAGTGAGTAAATTAGAAAAAAATATTATAACTTTAGGTATAGTTATTTCACTATTATCTTCTTCTTGTAAGGGATTAGAAATAAATAAAGGTTATGAAATAATTGAAGATGGTTCATCTTGCGCGTATGCTAGATATAAGGATGGATTAATTTATATTGGAGATGAAGAATATATTTTGGGGTTAAATCCACTTGAACACGATATACTAGTTATCGATAAAAGAGATTCTGATAATCCTGATATGAAAGTTATATCCTCTTATCAAATAGATGATCCTTTAATTAGAAAAAATATCATTGAAGTTTTACAAGAATATGAAAAAGAAAATCCTTCTTTATGGGATAGAACAACAGAATCTATGGAAGTTGAATGGTCTATGCATAATATTTTTTATCAGTTAGATTACGAAAAAGATAGGTCTTCTGATGTTGATTTTGATAATAAAGATGAAGAAATATATAGTAATAAAGTGTTAAAAAAATTATTTACTTGGAAGAAAAAATGAAGCTAATTTATCTTTTTAGCTTCATTTTTATTGTTTTATAATATCTTGCATAATACTTGCGTTTGGTGCCTTTTTCATTTTCTTTAGAGCTTTTTGTTCTTGTGATGAAATAGCTTGTCTTGAACAATTATACATTTTTCCTATTTCATTTAATGTTAAAATTTCATTTTCTTCAAGACCATACCTTAGACAAATAATTTTTCTTTCTTTGGGTGACAATAGTGTCAATGCATTTTCGACAAAACTATCTTCCATCTTGCAGATTACTTGATCCATTGGATCTTTTTCAGAGCTTTGTAAAACTTCTTCAAGAAGGAAAAGTTCATCATCTTTAGATGATTTTATAGGTTCACTTATGCTTATTTCATTGTTATGTCTACTATTATTTTTTATATCTGTTATAATTTGATTTTCTATACATTTTGACATATAACTTTTAAATGATTTAAGATCAACACTTTTATAACTATAGTTAAATCTACAGATTGCTTTTACTAGCCCTTCAAGGCCAGCTGATTTTAATTCATCAAAAGATAGTCCCTTCCCTAAATATCTTTGAGCAATATAATATACTAAAAAAATGTTATTTTTAACTAACCAAATAAATGCTTCTTCATCTTTTTGTTCTTTCCATAAAATAAGTTTCTTTTTTATTTCTTCATATGTCATGTTGTTCATTGTAATCACCACGCAATTCATTAATAAAATTATCTATATTATATATCATATCTGTAAAATATAATAGAAAAAGTTATAATAATTATGTTATTATTTAAAAAAAGGAGAAATAAAATGGAGGTAAGAAATAATTATAATGAATGTATTACAAATTTAGCGTGTTCAATAAGAAAATATTTTAATTTAGAAAGTAAACATAATTCTTTATCATATATAGATAAAATATTAGATGAAAAAAGACCTAGAAATGTTGTTGTAATCCTATTTGATGGAATGGGCTCAAACATAATTGATAGAGTTTTAGATAAAGATGATTTTTTTATAAAAAATAGAATAAAGAAAATAACAACAGTATTTCCTGCCACTACAGTTGCTGCTACTACTTCTATTACTACTGGTCTTAATCCTGTTGAAACTGGAATGCTTGGATGGAACACATATTGTAAGGATATTGATAAAGTAATATGTACTTTTTTGGGATTTGAAAGAGATGATGTAACAGAAACTGTTTTAGATGAAGCAGTATTATACAAAAATAAACATATGAAAACCAAAACAATTGTCGAAGATATTAATGAAAAAAATGTAGATTTAGCCTATAGTTTAATGCCATTTGGAGATAACCCTTACAATGGAATAGATGATATGTTTAATAAAATAAAGAATATTTGCAATGAGAAAAATGATAAAAGAAAATATATCTATGCATATGATGTGAATCCAGATAGTTTAATGCATGTTCTTGGTTCTTGTTCTTTGGAAGTTTTTAATGCAATTAAAGAAAGAAATGATAAAGTAGAAAAACTTTGTGAAGAACTAGATGACACAATAGTTATCGTTGTTGCAGATCATGGTCATATCAATATCGAAAATATTTATCTTGAAAACTATAAAGATGTTTTAGATTGTTTATCTAAAAAGACATCAATTGAATCAAGAGCTATTAACTTTTTTATTAAAGAAGAAAAAAAAGAGGAATTTGTAAAACTATTTAATAAATATTTTGGGTATTATTACACTTTATACACAAGAGATGATGTTATAAAAAGCAAGTTATTTGGTATTGGAGAAGAAAATGAAATATTTAAAGATGAACTTGGGGATTATTTAGCAATAAGTTATACAAATAAAAATATCGTGTGTCCTTTTGATAATATCTTTTTATCACATCACGCAGGATATACAGATGATGAAATATTTATTCCACTAATAGTAATCGATAGAACAAAATAAAAGGACTATTGTCCTTTTTCTTATTTTACAATCGTACCTATTTTCTTACCAGTAACCGCTTTAAGTAAATTTCCTTCGACATTCATATTATAAACAATTATTGGTAAATCATTATCCATACATAGTGTTGTTGCTGTTGAATCCATCACATTTAATTTCTTTTCTAAAACTTCTAAATATGTTAACTCTGGAATCATTTTAGCATCTTTATATTTATTTGGATCCTTATCATAAATTCCATCAACATTAGTTGCTTTAATAACTACATCGGCATTTATTTCATTTGCTCTTAAAGATGCTGCTGTATCTGTTGAAAAGAATGGATTTCCTGTTCCACAACCAAATATTACTATTCTTCCTTTTTCAAGGTGTCTTACTGCCCTTTTTCTAATATAAAACTCTGATATTTGACGCATTTCAATTCCTGTTTGAACTCTTGCTTCTGTTTTTAATTGTTTAAAGGCATCTTCTAGTGCTAAAGCGTTCATTGTAGTAGCAAGCATTCCGATATGATCTGATGCACACCTATCCATATACTTATTGCTACGTCCTCTCCAGAAGTTTCCACCACCTACTACAATTGCCATTTGAACTTTTGTTTTTTCTACCACTTCTTTAATCTCTTTACAAATTTCTAACACTCTTTCAAAATCAATTCCCATTTCTTTTTTTCCAGACAATGCTTCACCACTAAGTTTAAGTAATACTCTTTTATATTTCATAAAGCCTCCTTTTTCTCAAATTATAGCATCTATATTGTTGGGTGTAAATTTATTTTCTATACAGAAACTATTGTATTTTTAGGGAATATCATTATAATAATGTCGATTTATTTAAATTATTCTTTGTTGTGATATAATTAAATGTATTATATTTTAGGGGTGATGATAGTGAAAATACAAGATGCATTTAAATCAACTTTTTTCTTAAAATTATTCTTTATACCATCTTTAATATGGATTTTACTTTCTTTATTTTTAGAATCTATTAATAATACTTCATATGATTCACTTTCTATTACTACATTACTATTTTATAACATTATTGTAATAATTCTTTGGTTTATTATTTCACTTATTATATTTTGTATATATGAATCAGTTAAGAAGAAAAAAACTAGAAATGAAGAGCAAGATAAAAAAGTAAGTACATTTAAAAAAATTAGATTTCCTTTTATTATGGGATTAATAACTTTTCTTATTGGTACTTTTCTTTCATTTAACTCTGTTGGTGTTCCAATAAAAGTAAGAATTACTATATTATTTATAAGTTATCTTCCTGTTGTTTTATTTTTAATTATTGTATTCTTAATTTATAGGTTTAAAGATAATAAAAAAATCGTTTTTAATTTTAAAGCTATAACATTTTTCATAAGTTTAGTACTAATCGTATATTATTTTTATTCGTTTACTTTTATTTCTTTAAAAGCAACAATTAATCCTGTAACTAATCCAAAGTATTACAAGTATTATGTTACAGGTGAAAGACTTAAAAATGTTTTTCCTGATGAGATACCAAATGATGTAGAAAATGTAGAGTTTTACTATTCTCCTATATTTTTCCAAGAAGGGAAAAAATATGCTTTATACTATGTTGATAAAGATATGACAATAGATAAATTTGATCAAGAATATAAAGATAAAGCCATTTTTATTGGTTATAAGAAAGATTACACTGAAAATGATGGTTTACTTCCTTACCTTTTTATTCATACTCCTTCATATTATAAAAACGAAGACGATTATTTAATTTATTTAGTTGAAGGTAATTGTAAAGGCACTAGTTATTGTAGCCATGGTGATATTTTATTTGCTGCATTTAACGAAAAAACAAACGAAGTAATCTTTAGATCTCAGCAGTGGTAAGAACTTTTAAAAAAAGTAACAATTTTCTATTTTGTAATTGTTACTTTTTTATTTTCTTCTTGATATGTTAACACTATCTTCTCTTTCTTCTTGTGTAGCATCAATATTTTGAAAATCTCTATATTTTTCTTCTGCTTCTCTTTTTAGATTTTCAAAATGTTTTAATCCTTCTTCTTCACCATATGTATCAATTAGTCCTTGCAAAACCATTTTTTCATATTTATCATAACTTTTACTTGCGAATTCTGATGCTTTTAGGGCTACAGTTTTACCATGTTCTTGGTAAGCAATATCTCCTATATTTATATGTGTATTAGAACGTACAAATTGTTCTTTTGACATTTTATCACTCCTTATAAATGGTATTTTAACACAATACTGTTAAATATTTAATACATTAAATTGTTTTAATTTACTCATTATTTGTTTATTGTTTTAAAGTATCAAAATGGATAGTTGAATTCTTTGTTAATTTAGTGTCTTTTTTTATCACTACTACATCTATTGATGTAGAACTAAGTTACTAATAATACTTTTATTTTAGTATATTTATCTTTTGTTTTACTCTTATAAGAAGATAATATACTAACACCTTTTTATTCAAAGTCAATTTATTTAAGTATTCAATTAACTCAATTAATGTTATAATATATTTGAAAGGTATGATAGTTATGGAATTAAATAATACTAATAAAAATATCGTCTTATGTGGAAGTATGAAAGTAAAAGGTAAGATTTTAGAAATAGAACATGAACTAAAAGAAAAAGGATATAATGTTTTATTACCTAAAGAATGTATGGAAGGTTTACCAAAAGAAGTTGCATCTCGTGCTCATTTCAAGCGTATTATCGATGAAGAAAATGATACAATTTTAGTCGTTAATGCTACAAAAAATGGTATTTTAAATTATATTGGTCCAAACTCTTTTGCTGAAATTGCCTTTGCTTTCTTTTATAATAAAAATATATATGTTTTAAATGAGTTTTACGAGCCATTTAAAGATGAATTAACTGGTTGGGGTGTAAAAGAGTTACATGGAAGTTTAGATAATTTAAAGTAAGAAAGACAATTTAAATAGAAATTGTTTTTTTTATTTTATTGAACTTTTAATAAAAAAATAGTAGTAGTCCCCCATCTTTTTCTAGTGAAATCAGTAATATATTAATAAAATAATATAAAAAGAAAAAACGTGTGTTATAATACATTATTAAACAAAGGAGGTTTTGGGTATGAAAAACACTGAGTTAAAACAAATAATAAATCAAATTAAGAAATATAAATTGGAAAGTGCATTTAAAGATGAGGTTCAACTTAAAAAATGGATTTCAAATTTAAATGATTTACAAATTAGCAAGTATACTTTAAGATGTAAATAATTTAATATTTATATCTTATTTTTTTATGTTAAATTATTTACCAAGAGTTTAAGTGAGAACGGCAAATTACAGAGGTCATAGAATCTAACAAATTGACAGTTC
>OJLA01001575.1_pt1 | contig 15054 bp, 10 predicted proteins | sample 1596611 | NCBI WGS metagenome assembly OJLA01 (sample SAMEA4350168, study PRJEB24818) | metagenome | biome: human; feature: gut; material: faeces | place: Denmark | collected 2013-09
CGGTTGAGCTCGAAACGCCCGTCGGGGGTCTTGTCGAAACGCGTGCCCCAGGCTATGAGGTCGGCGATCAGTTCCGGGGCCCGCCGCACGACCAGTTCCACGGCCTTCTCGTCGCATTTGCCTGCGCCGCAGACCAGCGTGTCGCGGATGTGTTTCTCGAATGTGTCGGGAGCGTACGTTACCGAGCAGATGCCGCCTTGTGCATAATTGGTGTTGCACTCTTCGATCGCGCCCTTGGTGACGATCGTAACGTGTCCGTGGGCTGCGGCTTTCAGCGCGAACGAAAGGCCCGCGGCGCCGGAACCGATAACCAGAAAGTCGGTTTTCATGGGTTTTTCCTTTTTCTATTGCCTTGCAGCGCCGCAAAGTTACAAAAAATAGTAACTTTGCCGCATAATTTCGGGCAAAATATGGAACGACATATCGACATCAGCCGCTTCGATTACGACCTTCCGGACGAGCGGATCGCCAAATTCCCGCTCGCCGAGCGCAGCGCCTCGAAGCTGCTCGTCTGGCGCGGCGGAGAAATCGCGGAAAAGCGTTTCGCCGACATCGGCGACGTGCTGCCGGCCGGGGAGCTGCTGGTTTTCAACAACACGAAGGTGATCCGGGCGCGGATCGTCATGCACAAGCTCTCCGGGGCGCGCATCGAGGTCTTCTGTCTCGAGCCGCACGACCCGGCCGACTACGAGCGGGCGTTCGCCGTCACGGGCGGCTGCACATGGTCGTGCATCGTGGGCAACCGCAAGAAGTGGAAAGAGGGGTACGTGGAGATCAATTTCGAACGCGGGGGCTGCGCCGAGCACCTTCGTGCATGGATCGTCGAGGACCACGGCCGCGAGTGCGTCGTGCGTTTCGAGTGGACGGCCCCGATGACCTTCGGGCAGCTGCTCGAATACCTCGGGCGGATTCCGATTCCGCCCTACCTGAACCGCGAGACACAGGAAAGCGACAAGACGACCTACCAGACGGTGTACTCTAAAATCAAAGGCAGCGTGGCTGCCCCCACGGCCGGACTCCATTTCACCGAACGCGTGTTGGCCGATTTGGATGCCCACGGCATCGACCGCGAGGAAGTGACGCTCCACGTCGGGGCGGGCACGTTCAAACCGGTGAAAAGCGAAGAAATAGCCGGGCACGAGATGCACACGGAATACATCTGCGTGCATCGCAGCACGATAGAGAAACTGTTGGCGCACGGCGGCGCATGCATTGCCGTGGGCACGACTTCGGTGCGCACCCTCGAGAGCCTGTATTATATAGGTGTGGCATTGGACGGAAATCCCGACGCATCGGAGGAGGAACTCCACGTGCCGCAGTGGATGCCTTACGAGTATGCCGCCCGGACACGCCCTTCCGGAAGCCCCGACGACGGACGTCCGGAAGCACTCACCACAATGCAAGCCCTGCAAAACGTATGGGATTACCTGAACCGCCACGAGCTGACAGCCCTGCACACCAGTACGCAAATCATCATAGCTCCCGGATACGAATACCATATCGTGCGGATGATGGTCACCAATTTCCACCAACCGCAAAGTACACTGTTGTTACTCGTCTCGGCTTTCGTACACGGCGATTGGCGCACGATTTACGACTATGCCCTCGCCCACGATTTCCGTTTCCTCAGCTACGGTGACAGCTCATTGCTCATCCCTTAAATCCCGCGAAACCTCATGATAGCTACACAAAAAGACAACTGGGAAGAGATGTTTCCCCTCGTGGATGAAGAGGGGAACATCATCGGAGCCGCCACACGCGGCGAATGCCACAATGGCAGCAAATGCCTTCACCCTGTGGTGCACTTGCATGTGTTCAACAGCCGGGGCGAACTTTACCTGCAAAAGCGTCCGCAATGGAAAGACATCCAACCGGGGAGATGGGACACGGCCGTAGGAGGACACGTGGACTTGGGCGAAAGCGTGGAGATGGCCCTGCGCCGCGAAGCGGAAGAAGAACTCGGCCTCACCGGCTTCACTCCCGAACGTCTCCCCCACTATGTATTTGAATCCGACCGCGAACGTGAACTGGTCTTCCCCTACCGTTGCACCTACGACGGGGACATACATCCCAGTGCGGAAACAGATGGCGGACGTTTCTGGAGCACGACGGAAATCCATGAAGCGATGGGAAAAGGAATCTTCACACCCAATTTTGAAAGCGAATACAAGAGACTTTTCGGGAACGAGCCGGACATGCTTTTATGAATGAAAGCGAGAATGAATGACCAATGTTCTTGTTTCCATACGGAATGCGGTTCGGAAAGAAGAACATGTTTTTTATGAGAAGATGATTTAGACAAAAGAACATAAGGACATGTTTCCTTTGGGGACATAATTCGGACAGAAGAACATAAGGACATAAGATTCCTTACGGAAAGTGTTTTTCAGGCTTCTGTTCTTTTGTTCTTCTGTCTCCTAAATATCTACATACGGGAAATGTTTTCCTTCTGTCATTCTGTTGCCCAGCCTCCCCCACTTCCTTTTTATTACATTCTTTAACATCATCCGATGAAACAAAAGAGCGGCTTCTGCGTATTCTTTATAAAAAGGGAAAGAACGGCCACGTCCTAATTGCCGGAAACGGTTCCGCCCCTTGCAACATTAACCTCATGGAAAAGACAGAATTTGAAATAGCGGCATCCATGCTACGAGGCAAACTCGTAGACATCGCGCGTTTCTATTTGTCTGATGAGGACGAGGCGGAAGACATCGTACAAGAAGCCATGCTCAAACTTTGGCTTGTCCGAGACCGGATCGACCGGGAAAAGAACATTTCTCCCATGGGTATGACCGTCACCCGTAATCTTTGCATCGACCGCCTGCGGCGACTCAAGACCCATCCGCACGAAAGCCTGACGGGGCATGACGCGCCCGACGGACAGCGAAGCGCACAGGCGATGATGGAAGACCACGAAAATGCGGAATGGATGCGCGGGGCCGTTCGGAACCTGCCGGACAAATACCGGGCCGTGCTCCGCATGCGTCAGGTGGAACATCTGGAAATGGGCGAGATAGCCCGTATCATCGGAGCAACGGAAGGCGTAGTCCGCACCATATTGTCACGGGCAAGGAAACAAATGATGGAACAACTAAAGGTAAGGAGAGATTGAACATGACGACAAATAAAGAAGACATCAGACGATGGCTTGACCTCTATATGGAGGGAAAGACCTCATTGGAAGAAGAAGCCCTGCTGACGGAGTATTTCCGTTCGCCGGATGCCGACAAGGATTTTGCCGACTTCAAAACCATGTTCGACCAGTTCGACGAAGGCGAACCTTCTTTCACGGAAGAAGAACAGGAAAGGTGGATGCAGTCATGCCCACTGGAAGAAATTCCCGGCTCCTCTGCCCTACAGACCGTTCCTCCGATGCTACCGAAGCGCATACGTCGCACAAGGCAAATCGCCGTACGGTGGATAGCGGCAGCTTCCGTCGCAGCCGCATGTTTTTTCTTAGGTACCACCGTCTCGCGAAAGGAAGCCACACAACCCACAAATTCCATCCCCATGCCCCCTACCATCCTCACGGAAGTAAAGTGGAAAACCGATACGGTATTCATCGAAAAGCCAGTACCCACTGCGTTGACCGCCAAAATAATCACAGTCCGGGACACGATTGTCCTCCCCGCAAGCCACCCCAAAGGACAAATGTGGGCAGCCCTCTCTACAGGGCAGGGCACGTCCTCCACCGAAACGGCCTCAATCCCTCTGTCTGACACCGCCCTACAAGACGCGGACACGGCAGCCCGACAGCAGACCATGCCACACTTGGCCGACATTCAGGCCGAGTTCCAAAAGCAGAAAAGAAGAATGGACGAATTTTCCAAACAATATGAACATATCGACCCTTATTATGAAAACTTATATTAAATACTGGCTCATGGCCGTGACAACGGTCATGGTATGCACAAACCATGTACGTGCCCAAGAGTTCTATCGGGAAAATGAAACAGCCATGCATATATTTCACGAGCTTGACCGGATGTTTCCCAAGCGTTACTTGGAGCAAAGATGGATGACCGGTGCCCAATTTTGGGTACAGTATTGGTTCGAAGACCATGAAGACTACGAAGAACACCGCCCCAAAATAACCGAAATCTTCGACCTGTTGGATGCCACACCATTCCTGCACAAGCACACAGAAGAAACAGACAGTGGCGACATCATGCGGAAAACCTACGCCATGTCGCTGCGTTCCGACATCCAGGGGCAACAAGACTTCCTCAAACTCGAAGCTAGCCCAACCGGCGTATTTTTCTATTACCAAACCACAAACCGTTTCGCCCAAGCCGAAAATGATGCCATACCCGACCAAGCCATCATCGCAGAACTCGAAAAACTGTTCAACCAATACGTGTCACGCAGAAAAACGGTCAAACAAGAAGTGCATTTCCACGGAGCATACGGACGTGTAGTACATAACAAAGGATATAACAACGACCCGACGGCTTTTTCGGAGGGCTGCCGGTACATCATCCCTAAATGCACCCGGGCAGATTACCAACTGTTTTATGACCTCTTCCACAAATACCTCAAAAAAGATGTCGTCTACGTGGCAAGCAACGATGTGTACTGGGAATACGAAGAAACCGGGATAAGGATTCGCCAAGCCGACGGCCGCCCATTGTATATGGGAGCCGCATGGAAAAACGACAAGTTATACCTTATCCGTTTGGAAGGCTCGCACAACGGGAACGGAGTATTTCCCCGGGCTTGGGCAGAAGACAATCCGATATGGGACAGTTCATACATCACGAAAAAATTGCAAAAAAACAAGCAAGCAAACCAGAAATAAGTTAATCCGTCCCGGCCGTCTTGTGAAAGGTGGCCGGGAGTTTTTATTGATTAGGAAACAAGTGGATATCAGGCCTTCTCTATTTCTTCCGCCGACAACCCCGTGGCACCGATAATGGCATCCACGGACAATCCCATGGCCTTTAACCTGCGGGCTATCTCCAAAGCCTTGGCATGCTCTCCTTCGGCACGCCCTTCCATGCGACCTTCCGCACGCCCCTCGGCACGTTCCGTATAAATATTGTTGCGCAAAATGACGATGTTATCCAGATGACGGTAATAAGCCTCGCGCTCGCCTTTTGTCATCCCGTCCACCTTCAGGCGTTCGCGCACCTCCGCCAAACCGGGGGCGTGGGCTGTTTCGGGAATCTCACCCGTATTCAAATAGTAGATCCATTCCTCCAACGGGGTCTTGGCCACTTTGTTGAAGTCGTTCACCTTCAGGATATAATACTCCGGATAAAGTTGGCTCACGGCATCCACCTTAAAGGTCTGCCGCTGGAAAGGAGTCAGCTCCAGTATGTCGTTCTCATGGATGCCGCGAAATTCCGTCTTGCCATGGTACACGATATCCTTCCCATGCCCCAAGGAGAAATAAACAATGTTCACGCTGTATACCTTGCGCACGTTCTCATACCCCTCGCCACGGTTGATGTATTCCGTCACCAACTTCGACACGCCGAACAACATGCGCTGAAAATAAGCGTACTCATTGTTGTTCTGCACCTCGATGAGTATCAGTTCCCCTTTGGAATCCAAGGCCAACAAATCCACACGGTTGTACTTGTCGAACTCGTCTTCCTGATTGCTTTCGCTCTCCAATAACTGACTGATGGTGATTTTCTCATCCAGAAGCGTGGTCAACAAGCCTTCCAACACCCCGAAGTTAGCCTTGTTGCGCAACAGGCGTTTCATCGCCCAATCAAAACGGATATAGTTTGCCATAAGCGTAGACTTTATTGCCATATGTTTTTGCAAATGTAACGTTTTTCTCTCGCCCGTCCTCCAAAGCCTATATAAAGAGTGTTAACTGCAAAACCCACACGATATTTTTCAAAAAAAACGGCTCCGGGCTGTCACAAAACAGCGCGTCCTGCGTATTATTAGTAACAGAATGTGGTCGATACCATGATTAACAAACCTAAATCAGCCATCACATGAGAAAAGTGTTCTTCAACCTCCTTCCGGCCTTTGCGGCCATCCTCCTGTCCCTTGCCAGCTTCGATGCCATGGGGCAGGTCATCTACGGCGGCGTGTTCAATTCCGTCACGCGCCAACGCCTCCACGATGTGAAAGTGGAACTTATGGACAAGCATTACGTCACCCTCGACTCCATGCGCAACTCCCCAAACAACCGGATAGCCGACCGGCCGTCGGCTTGGTTCTTCGATATGGAAAACCGCCCTGCCCAACCCTACATCCTGCGCTTCAAGGCCGAGGGATATGAAACGCAGGACGTGCCCGTGGACTCTTTCACGTTCCGCCGCCGGGAAGTGGCACGCTTCATCGCGGATGTCTACATGGAGAAAGCCATAAAGCACAAGGCGTTAGGGGAAGTGACCGTGAAGGCCACGAAGGTAAAGATATATACGCGCGGAGACACGGTGGTCTACAATGCCGACGCTTTCCAACTGGCCGAAGGCTCCATGCTCGACGCGCTTATCCGCCAGTTGCCGGGCGTGGAACTGAAAGACGACGGGCGCATCCTCGTCAACGGGCGTTACGTGGAAAACCTGCTGCTCAACGGCGAGGATTTCTTCAAGGGCGCACCTTCCGACATGCTCGAGAACCTGCCTGCCTACGCGGTCAAGGACGTGAAAGTGTACGACAAAGACGGAAAGGTCAGCGGATGTCTCGGACGGAAAACCAGTGGCGTGGAAGTGGTAATGGACGTACGGCGGAAACGGGAATACTCCGTGGGATGGCTGGCCAACGCCGAAGGGGCATACGGCACGGAGGAACGCTACCGCGCCCGACTTTTCGGCCTGCGGTTCACGCCCCACACGCGTTTCTCGGCCTTCGCCAATGTCAACAACATGAACGAGAACCGCCAACCGGGCTACAACGGCGAATGGTCTCCCGCGCAACTGACCGGAGGACTGCGCTCGAACAAGAACTTCGGAGTGAACTACATGGTGAACGAGAAGGACGGGAAGTACAAACTCAACGGAAGCGCATCTTACATGCACTACGACACGGACGTGCGCTCGCAGACCACCGGCGTGAACTTCCTGCCCGACGGCGACACTTACTCCAAGGAGGCACACGAACAGTTCTTCTGCCAGACGTGGTTCAACACTTCGCACACGTTCCAGTTCACTTGGGACAAGGCGTTCCTGAACTTGCAACCGTCGTTCAACTGGGGCAAATGGGACGACCGCAACACTTACCTTTCCGGTACGTTCAACACCGACCCCGAACCGTACGCCTCCGGCAACCTGCTGGACAGCCTGGCCTCGCCCGAAGCCGGTGACCTCATGCGCCGCATCGCCATCAACCGCTCCAAGACCGACCAGAGCAACAAGGGCAACAAGACGAACGCCGCCTTCAGCGCATACTCCGCCATCAAGACCGGCCTCGGCAACGACAACCTGAACCTTTACACCAATGTGCGGTACAACGATTACGAACAGAGATGGTACGAACACTACCGGTTGGACTATCCGGCAGGCAGCGGACAGACGGACTACCGTAACAAATACACCAACGACGACGGTCCCATACGCGACCTGACCCTCAACGCCGGAGGAGAATACTGGCTATGGCTTCCGCACAACCTGGCCGTAGTGCCGGGCTACAACTACCATTGGCATGACAATACCAAACGTTACGAACTCTACCGGCTCGACGAACTGACCGGTTGGGGAGAAGACGGCGACCATCCCTTAGGCATGCTGCCCTCCGAAGCGGAACTCCTGCAACAGACGTTGGACGACCCCAACAGCTACTGGTCTTACCTGACCGATTACTCCCACCGGGGAAGCCTCTATGCCAAATGGGAAGGCAGGCCCCGGACATCGGGCGAAGGCACGTGGTGGTACGTGGAGGCCCGTCTGCCGCTCATGTACGTGTGGCAGACGCTGGACTACCAACGCGAACGGTTGGACACCACCGTCAGCCGCCGCCATGTCATGTTCGAGCCGAGTTTCAGGGTTTACGGCCGGTGGCACAACTTCCAACGGGGCATCGAAATCCGTTACAACAAAAGCGTCTCTTTCCCGTCCATGACCTCGTTCATCGACATCCGCTCCACGGACGACCCGCTGAACATCCGCCTGAGCAACACGGGACTGAAAAACTCGCACCAACACAACATTTCCGTGTACTACTACCTGAACAGCAACCGCAAGCAACGCTACTTCAACACCTACTGGAGCTACTCCATCACGCAGGATGCCGTGGCACAGGGATACGTGTACGACAAGGCAACGGGCGTGCGCACCTACCGCCCCGAGAACGTGAACGGGAACTACAACATCGGCGGCAACGTGAACTACTCCATGCCGCTCGACAAAGCCCGCCGCCTCACGCTGAACAGCGCACTTTGGTCGCGGCTCTACAACTCGGTGGACCTCATCGGCGTGACGGACGGCATGGCACCGCGCCGCAGCACCGTGCAGACTTACAACTCGGGCGGAAGCCTCAACATGGAATATGCCTTCCCCAAGGACGTGAAAGTGGGCGTGAAAGCCCGCTGCACGTGGAACTACCTGACCGGCAGCCGGGAAGACTTCACGCCCCTCAACACCTACGACTACAATTACGGCCTGATAGCACAGGCCGAACTGCCATGGGACCTGCAATTCAACACCGACCTGACCCTGTACAGCCGCAGGGGCTACGGCGAAAGCAGCATGAACACGGACGACATCGTATGGAACGCCACCCTGTCGAAGAAACTTTTCAAAAACCGCGTGACGCTCTCCCTCGATGGCTTCGACATCCTCGGGCAGCTTTCCAACGTCACCCAGACACTGAACGGACAGGGACGCTACGAGACGTGGCGCAACGTCATCCCCAGTTATGCCATGCTGCGCCTTGCCTACAATCTGGACATCAAACCGGCCAAACGGAGAGGAGAATAAACAGAAACTTATATACAAAAATCATTCGGCGCAGAAACGTTTTCCGTTCTGCTGCGAATGATTTTCCAATCTGCGGCAAACGATTTTCCGTTTGCCGCAGATTTTTTTCAAAGACTTAGACGACTGAAACACAGCACCGTGGCAGGCCTGCATTTTCTTTACAGTCATCTATCCACGGACGGAAGCCCGTACCGCACGCTGCCTTCTGACAACGGAAGCCTCCCCTGCTCCCGTCATCAGAAAGTGAGTTTCAACGTGGCCATGCCGTAGGGTCTCATCGTCAGCGTCTCCTCCACGGCTTGTCCGGGCTGCTCCTCGAGCGGGCAGAGCGACACGGACGACGGACGGCGGGCCGGGAAGTCCAAAGCCACAGTCTCTTCCTTGTCCGACACGGAACGCAAACGGACAATCATCTCGTTGTCTTTCCCCGTGGATTTCAGCACGGTGACGTACACGGCACGGTTGTCTACCGCCACAACCGGCTTCACGTCCGGGTTCTTGTCCGCAGTGACATGCACCAACGGTTGCGCCTGCTCCAGACCGAAACGGTTGGCGGCCACGGCGTCATATCCGCCATGCGGATGGATGCGGTAACGGCAAGCCACCGGCCCGTCCTGCGTCAGGGGGAAATTCGTGTGCCAATGGTTGTTCATCGCCCAGGAATACACCGTGGAAGACGGTTCCAACCGGGTCAGCCAAGGCCCTTGTCCGCCCCATCCCAACGAAATGTTGGCCGTGCGGTCGCCATACTCGAACAAGGGGGCATCCAAGGCACACCAAGTCACGCCGCGCGTGTCGTTAGAAACGTCCAACCAACGTTGCAGGGCTATCCAGTTGCGGTTGGCCTGCGGCCGTTGGTCTTTCTCCATTTCCATCACGCCCCAAGGGATGTCCACCTTCGTCACGCCCTGCGGCACGTTGAAACCGAAACCGAAATGTATGCCGTCTTTGTCCAGCAACGGCAGCTTGTCTACCACGTTGGTGGTCTCCACCCACGGTTGTCCGGCCACCAGACGGACGGTACGCGTCACCGAACGGCAGCCTTTCATCGTGGATTCCACTTTCAATTCCACCACCAAGCCGCCTTGCTCGGTCACCGTGACGGCCTGCACCTTGTCGGCCTCGGGCTTGTTTTCGTTGGCCGGCAGCCAACTGCACGAATTGGCCCCTCCGTCCACCGACGCATCGATATAATTGTAATCTTCTCCGGCGCGGGTCAAGGCCGTGATGTTTCCTGTCTTGCCGTCTATCGTGACACGCACGCAACCGTTGTCCAACGTGTAGCCTTCCACCTTGCAGGCATCGCCCGGCACGGCATCGCCTTCCACCACACGATAATGGCGCGAGCCCAAGGCGGGCACGTCCGAAGCCCAGAACACCAGTTCGCCGGTAGACAAACGTTGCGAAGGCACGGCGTTCCCCTCATCATCCACCACCTTGTTGCCTTTCTGGCTCTCGGAGGCCGTCAGCATCACCAACCCGCCGTGCGCCCACGACTGCGTGTTGAGCACAGCGATACCGCCGTTCGATGGCCCTTCGCGCGGCCCCAACGCTCCGTTGGACTTGTCCGTGGCCAATCCCAACGCCTCGTCCAACAAGGCCATCGAACGGGCTTCCGCTTCCTGGAAATAAGATTGTTTCACCTTTCCGATGGCTTCATGGAAATAAGGTTCCCACGGATTCTCGAAGTCCCAAGTATGTTCCGAACCCATCATAATATAACGCCAACCTTCATCGAAATCGACACGCGGGGCACAAGCTCCCCCTGCCAGCATCGACCACACGGTCTCCGCCTGCGTGATTCTTTCCTTGTTACGGCGGTTAATAGCCGTCAGCCTGGCAGCCGTACCCAACCCGTCGGTCCAGTATTCCGTATAGTCTCCCGTCACGGTCGGCAGGCGGTCGCCATAATCTTTTTCCAACCGCTCCATGATTTCATGCCCGCCGCTGATGACAATCTTCGGATAAGCATATTTCTTGTTCCATTCGTTCACGGCGTAGGGGACATCGGCATCCACCGGACTGTTGTCCCACAATGTCCAAGAGAGTACGATGAAATCGAGGGGGTAATGGTCACGCTCCAACTCCACGAGCTTGCCCGTAAAGTCTACATTGGCACTCCCCATCCGGATGCGTGCCGGCACCTTACGCGGGTCTCGCTGGCCGAACCAAGGCCGCCCGGTCGTGTTCCCCTTGTCCATGCTGCCACTGTTGGAATACTTGCCCGGTTGCAGGAACAACACTTTGGAATGGCCGTCGGGTCCTACCCACCAGAAAGGCATGCCGTCTATATTCCGGGAATGTGCGTTGCCGCCCCGGTCGGTGTTCGGCCACGAGATGACGTACTTGATGCCCTCCTGTGCCATGACCGGAACCAGTCCCCAGGAAATGCCGGGGATGTCGAACTGCTGGAACACATCGGCAGGCACGCCGGACAGCCGTTGCAACTCGCGCGAGAACTTGAATACATGAAACAACTCCTCATCCGAACAAATGCTCGTATTCAGGTTCACATAACTGGCGTCCACACAAAGGTCGCCTCGCCTGATAGCCGCAATGACCTCATCCCGTTTCTCCGGTTCTGAAATCCACAGGCGTTCAATCGGCCAAGTCACCTCGGGATTCCACACGAAGCGTGCACCGTCCACATGTCCGGCTGTTTCCCGAGCCAGTTTCATGCCTTCCCACACGTTCGTCTTGTGCAACATCTCCACGTTTTTGTGCGTGTTCGTGTAACCGATGTCCACGTGCGAATGGTTGTAAAGGTACACCGTCCAATGCCGCATCGGTTCCACGGTGACTTTCGTCTTCACTTTCTTTTCCGTCCCGCGCACCGTCAGCGAAACATTCGCGACCTTGTCCATAGGCAAGGCGGAAGGCAACATGATTTCCACTTCCGCCGAGTCCTTCGCATCGACACGGAAGGTAGAAGTCTCCTTCAGTTTCTTGTACGCCACATCCACACTGACTTCGCCTTTCAATTCGGGGCCTTTCAACCGCACGGCAACGATACGTCCCGGCGAACGGTCTTGTCTATACCCATACAAAGGCTTCACCACACAACTGACTTGTTCCGGCACGACATCGGCACTTGCCTGTCCGGCCGCCAGAACCGCCAGCATCCCACAAAAAAAAATTCTTTTCATCACATTGATTAGTTTTCATTGTATCGGTCACAAAGTGACAAAAAAAAGACGGGACGGGCAATCAGGCATAACGCAAAAAATGCCACATTCTCGCCACACCGTGCGAAAAGCCCCTGTAAAAACTTCCTTTATCGGCCGATTCTGCCTATCTTTGCCCGCACATATACAACAAAACTCAAACATTACCTAATCATGAAACTCAAAAAACGAATGATGACCGGCATGTTGGCCGCCACCCTCGGAGCCATGACACCAGTGTTGGCACAAACGACCGAGCCTTCTCCTTACAGCAGTTACCTCTTCGCCTTCTTCTCCAACAATTCCCCATACGGCGAACAAGTACGTTATGCCTTGAGCGACGACGGATATAACTACACGTCCCTCAACCAAGGGCGTCCGGTCGTGGCCTCGGACACCATCGCCCTGAAGAAAAGCATACGGGACCCGTACATCACAAGAGGACGGGACGGGAAAACATTTTATATGGTCATGACGGACATGCGCTCGGACGAGGGTTGGCAAAGCAATGACGGACTCATCCTGATGAAGAGCACCGACCTCATCCATTGGCAACACACGGCCATCGACTTCCCCACCCGTTTCCCCGACCTGACGGGATTCGACCGCAAAAACCTGCACGCCGTTTGGGCGCCTCAAATCATCTGGGACGACGAAGTTGGGAAATATATGATTTATTACTCCATCGGGCGGCACGACTGGGAGTATCCCACGGAAGACCCGAACTTCAAACAGCCTTACTTCAAGCTGTTCTACTCTTACGTGAACGAAGACTTCACGGACATCACGGAGCCGAAACTGCTGTTCGACTTCGGTACGGCCGCCATAGACGGGGACATCGTGTATAACCCGAAAGCGAAAGAATACGTGCTGTTCTTCAAAGACGAGGGCCGCTCGGTCATGAACAAAGGATTCCGCACGCGGCAAGGCGTAATGCGTGCCACTGCGCCCCGACCCACCGGCCCCTACACCATCGAATGGCGGCATCTGCAAAAAGAGGGGCAATATCCGGTGGAAGGTTCCAGTGTGTTCCCCCTCATCGGTTCGGACGAGTATGTCCTGATGTACGATTGCTACGCACAGGGTTTCTACCAATTCTGCAAGAGCACGAACCTGAAAGACTTTACATTCGTGCAAAACACGAAGACCCACGGCGACTTCACACCGCGCCACGGCTCTGTCATGCACATCACGCAGGCCGAACGGGAACGGTTGGAAGCATGGTCCGAGCTGAGCATTGCGGTGAATGACCTCCGTACGCGTCCCGTCCCTACACTGACGCTGAAACAACTTGAACTCCGCCCGGCTTTGTTGGCCGAAGCCCAAAAAGTGCTTGACACCACATCCGACCCCAAAACCATGGCGGCCATGACGAAGAAATTGAAAAAGTTTAAATAAGAAGCAAGAAGCTACCGCGAATAAAAATAGCTGCACGAATATCCGAATCGTGCAGCTATTGGTATACCGGCTTATCTCATATACAGGAATGGTTATTACCTTATCGCCTTTTTTAGTATATTCAAACAAGAGTTATCTTCTGTTTCATAAGTCGTTTGGGCTATCACCTTATTTTTCTCATTCAATACCACAAAACTGGAAGCACCCATCTTATCGGCATCTATCCCTAAGAATTTTGTCAGATAATCGCTTGCTGCACTTATCGGATTGTAGAAATCAATAATGGCATACCATTTTCTCTTCCGGTTTTGATTAACCACATAAATGGGGCCTCCAACTTTATGGTTTTCCATGTAAGCTTCCACCTCCGCACTGCTCTGTGCACAAATAGGATAAAAGTCCACATCCTTGCGTCCCGAAAGCAGCTTATAGATTTGAGGATAAAGCACCAAAGAAGGCTCGCAATAGTCGCAAAGGATATATACTACTTTATAGGGCTTCGTAGATTTCTTGATTTTTGTAGCCAACTCTGCGTCTCCTAAATTCACAACCTGGCCATAAAGCTGAAAGCCGAACAAACTCAAAAATAAAATCAGACTTAACTTTCTCATCGCATTCTCTTTAATAGGTACTTTGCCTCAAGGTCTATCCACAGGTTTTCCTACAACTTCGATAACATACCCACCATGTTGACCTAAAGAATCAATAAAAGGAATATTACCGGCTCCTATTTGTCCTGTTTCAAATAAATATTCAATCCTCCGATTCATTTCCTCATACATTTTATCTGAATTCAACAAATCTTCCATATCCTGCACCGTTACGGGATCATTCACCCAATAAAGGTCATCATCAACTATCAAACAAGCATCATTCTTATCAAATCCATCAGGAAACTCTTCATCCAACAACAGCTCCATATAATAACGGGAATTCAACGTATCCTCCTTTAACTCTACCAAATATTCGCCTGGGAATATAGCTTTTTCGGCTACCTTCACAGTCGTATTTTTCGGAAAAAACTTAAAATCACATAAACCGAAACCACTTTTACAGTCAAGTTTCTTACGAGCTAATTTCACACTTACAAGATTTAAAAATTTCAAATCTTTGGGATTGACTGTAGCGCTCGGTGCCCTTTTATCTGGGTGCTCATCAACCAAAGACTTAAACTTAACCTTATTCATAAAAGCAATTTCATCAAAACCATCCTCTCTTACCTCTTCTTTTACGCTGTTTTCCGAAACTTGTTCTTCTGATTGACATCCTACAACCAAAGCCATAACAACCAAAGCACATCCCATAAAAAAAATTACTTGTTCTCATAGTCCAATATTTTTAGTTAATAACCTACAAATATAATAAATCACACAAAAACAAACAATAAATATTCTATTTTTTTATCTAAGAATAAATTTTAATTAAAAATCAATGGTCCATCATCTGCATTCACAGACAATGAACCATTATTTTCCACTTCATTCGTTTAAGCTGACCAACATTGACCGCACTTTCCCAACGAATCGACTTCCACTCTTTCGGCGACCAACTGTCCACCCAACGGATGACCGGCGTACCGTCGGCTTCAAAATCTATCGGCAACCATATAT
>OJLA01001582.1_pt1 | contig 14983 bp, 10 predicted proteins | sample 1596611 | NCBI WGS metagenome assembly OJLA01 (sample SAMEA4350168, study PRJEB24818) | metagenome | biome: human; feature: gut; material: faeces | place: Denmark | collected 2013-09
TCGTGGTGGTGCATGGTACATGGATACAATCATCCGGTATTGAACCAAGCGCTCAAGGAACAGATAGACCGTATGAGCCATGTCATGTTCGGCGGACTGACACACGATCCGGCCATCGAATTAGGCAAGTTGTTGCTGAAGATTGTTCCTCCCCGTATGCAGAAAATATTTTATGCTGATTCCGGTTCGGTTGCGGTAGAAGTGGCACTGAAAATGGCCGTGCAATATTGGTATGCGCAAGGGAAGGAAAAGAAAAACAATTTTGTAACTATTCAGTCCGGATATCATGGAGATACGTGGAATGCCATGTCCGTTTGTGATCCGGTGACCGGTATGCATCATATTTTTGGCCCTACATTGCCTGTGCGTTATTTTGTTCCTGCTCCCCGGTCGCGCTTTGGCGGAATCTGGTATGAAGAGGATATAGAACCCTTGAAGGAAATATTGGAACAGCATCATGAAGAAATGGCCGCATTGATTTTGGAACCTATTGTACAAGGGGCGGGCGGAATGCGTTTTTATCATCCTGAGTTTTTGCGCCAGGTAGAGAAACTTTGCAGGCAATATCGTCTGTTGTTAATCTTTGATGAGATAGCGACAGGTTTCGGAAGAACAGGGAAACTGTTTGCTTGGGAGCATGCAGGTGTCCAGCCCGATATCATGTGCATAGGTAAGGCACTGACCGGTGGATACATGACTTTTTCTGCTGTCCTTGCCAGTGATGAGGTGGCTGATACCATTTCCGGCGGTTATCCGGGAGTCTTTATGCACGGCCCTACTTTTATGGGAAATCCGTTGGCTTGTGCCGTAGCGAAAGCATCCGTGGAATTGTTGCTTTCATATAGTTGGGAGGAAAAGGTAAAGGCTATTGAATCACAATTGAAGAGGGAGCTGGCTCCTGCTGCTTTATTGCCGCAGGTGGCTGATGTGCGTGTATTGGGAGCTATCGGGGTTATTGAAGTGAAGAAACCGGTAGATATGGCTTTCATGCAACGTCGTTTTGTCGAAGAAGGAGTATGGGTACGTCCTTTTGGAAAACTGGTGTATATCATGCCGCCTTTTATAATTCAGCCGGAAGAATTGAGCAAATTGACGCATTCACTGGTAAAGATAGTAGGAGAATTAAAAGAATAAGTGATAGTATTGGGAAAAATAGAAAAAATGAATTCATTAACAGACTGGGAAAGGGAATTAGCCCTGCTTGAAAATAAAAGTAATCTTCGTAAGTTGCCTGTTATCCGCCATTGGGGAAGAGAGGTGGAGGTGAATGGAAAAGTGATGCTTAACCTTTCATCCAACGATTATCTGGGATTGGCTGCTTACCTGCCATTACGTACGGAATTCTTGCAAAGTCTTACTCCCGACACTTTTCTTCCTTCCTCTTCATCCTCTCGGCTGCTGACAGGAAATTTTAATATCTATGTTCAGATAGAGGATTTGCTTGCCCGACTGTTTCGGAAGGAAAGCGCGTTGGTTTTTAATAGTGGTTATCACATGAATGCCGGTATTCTTCCTGCAGTGAGCGATGCTCGTACATTGATTCTTGCCGATAAACTGGTACATGCCAGCATTATTGACGGCATTCGTTTATCGGCGGCCAAGTGTATCCGGTACCGGCATAACCGATATGACCAATTGGAACAGTTGCTGGTTTCCAATCATGCCGGGTATGATAGAATAATTATTGTAACCGAAAGTATTTTCAGTATGGACGGTGATGAGGCCGATCTCCGCCGTTTGGTCACTTTGAAGCAACAATATGATAATGTATTGCTGTATGTGGATGAAGCGCATGCTGTAGGGGTGCGGGGGATACATGGCCTGGGGTGTGCGGAAGAACAGGATTGTGTGGCTGACATCGATTTTTTATGTGGAACTTTTGGTAAAGCGTTGGCCTCAGTAGGAGGCTATATTGTTTGTTCGAAGACCATCCGTGATTATTTGATCAATAAAATGCGTACATTCATATTTACAACGGCTCTTCCTCCTGTCAACTTGCTATGGACATTCTTTATCCTGGAGCATTTGGACAGTTTCAGCTTCCGGAGGGAAAGGTTGAAGAGAATATCCTCTCTTTTGAAAGACGCGTTGGTAAAGAAAGGCTACGCTTGTCCTTCTACCAGCCATATTCTGCCAATGACGATAGGCGATAGCGGTGATACGGTGTTAAAGGCCGATTTCTTGCAGCGTAAAGGTTTTTATGCGTTGCCGGTGCGTCCTCCCACTGTGCCCGAAGGAACATCGCGTATCCGTTTTTCGTTGACAGCGGATATTACTGAAGAAGAAATAAAAAGTCTGATAGAATTGATATGAAACATTATTTTATACAACAAAATTATCTTCCCCGATTGACACTTTTTTTTGCCGGTTGGGGAATGGATGAATGTCCTTTCATGGATTATTGCTCCGGAAATAGCGATCTGTTGGTTTGTTATGATTATCGTTCGCTGGATTTTGATTTCACGTTGTTGCAGGGTTATCAGGAGATTCGCCTGATAGCCTGGTCTATGGGAGTATGGGCCGCGTCTATGGTATTGCAGGATATGGACTTGCCTATTTGTGAGCGTGTTGCTTTGAATGGCACGGTAACTCCTGTCGATGATTTGAAAGGTATTCCGCAGCAAGTTTTTGAAGGAACACTGGAAGGCTTGAATGAGGGTACGTTGGAAAAGTTTATCCGCAGGATGTGTTTGAAAAAGGAGAATCTGGAAACATTCTTGTCGAAACGTCCGCAACGTGCGGTAGAGGAACTGCAAGAAGAGCTTCGGAGGATTGGAGAACAGGTAAAATCTTGCGCTGTTCCCAGTTTTGCATGGGAACGGGCTGTTATAGGCAAGAATGATTTGATTTTTACGGCGGTCAACCAAAGAAATGCATGGACCGGGACGGAAGTGGCAGAGTATGATATTCCTCATTATTCAGAAGAAATAATGAGAGATTTGCTATGCCCGTCTGTTATTTAAAACAAAAACATATGATTAATAAGCAATTGATAACCCGTCGCTTTTCCCGCGCTGTAGAGAGTTATAACCGTGAGGCGGTGGCACAAAAGCAGATAGCATACCGCATGAGTGATATGCTAAATCATTATTTGCCCCGTCCGTGCGGCCGGATATTGGAAATTGGTAGCGGGACGGGCTTTCTTACCCGTAGGTTGATGGAAACCCTCCATCCTGAAAAACTGGTGTTGAATGATATTTGTCAGGAGATGAGTTCTTGTTTCACCGATTTGTTGGGAAGCGGGCAGGCTACCTTTCTGGCAGGGGATGCCGAGTCCCTTCCTTTTCCAAAAGGACAGGATTTGATTGTATCATGCTCGGCATTACAGTGGTTTGTTTCTCCCGAGCTGTTTTTTGAACGTTGTAATACTTTGTTGAAGCAGAAAGGATATTTTGCTTTTACTACGTTCGGCAGGGATAATCTGAAAGAAGTTGCATCGGTTACCGGCAGCGGTCTTCACTATCGTTCTTTAGAGGAATTAGAAGAAGCGCTGCGCATACACTATGAGATCGTGAAGGCTCATGAGGAACGTATCTGTCTGACTTTCGGTACTCCGCTCGAAGTGCTTTATCACTTGAAACACACCGGGGTGGCTGCTGTCAGGCAACAAGCGTGGACTAAAAGGGATTTGCAGGATTTCTGTGACAAGTATGCCCGTTTGTTCAGTGATGGTCGTTCGGTGACTTTGACTTATCATCCTATTTATATTATTGCAAAGAAAAGACAATAGAAATAAAAAGAATCATGAAACAGAATGTATTTTTCGTAAGTGGTATTGATACAGATATTGGCAAAAGTTATGCCACGGCCTATCTGGCACATCTTTGGAACAAACAAGGATGTCGTACTATTACTCAAAAATTCATACAGACAGGAAATCCGGAAGGTTATTCGGAGGATATTGAGTTGCATCGTCGTCTGATGGGGACGGAGTATTTGCCTGAGGATGAGCAGGGACTTACCAAACCTGAAATATTTTCTTATCCGGCTTCTCCCCATTTGGCTTCACGAATAGATAACCGCACCATTGATTTTGATAAAATAAAGCATGCCACGGAGGTGCTGAGTGAGCGCTATGATGCTGTTTTAGTAGAAGGAGCCGGGGGGCTGATGGTGCCGTTGACAGAAGATAATCTGACTATAGACTATGTTCAGGAATCGGGTTATCCCTTAGTTTTTGTTACTTCGGGACGATTGGGAAGTATCAACCATACATTATTGAGTTTTGAGGCTATAGAACGGAGAGGGATAAAGCTTCATACAGTGATGTACAATCTGTTTCCCGAAGGAGAAGATAAAATCATTCAGGCAGATACAGAGGCTTATATTTGTCGTTATATAGAGAAGCATTTCCCGGATACAGCATTTGTGAAGGTGCCTTGCTTGTAATTCATCTTTCTTGTTTATGATGTGTCTACCTAATAAAAAGACAGGCCTTGTTTCGCAACAAAGCCTGTCATGCAAACTTAAAACAACCAACAAAAGAAATAGATAATTTCGGGCAATTATCTAATAAAAAGCAATTCTCTGTATTTAGGTAATGTCCACATCTGATTGTCAACAATCAGTTCCAGCTTGTCAATGTGATAACGTATCTCTTCCAGCATGGGGGCGATAGTGTCATGATAGGCGATTGCTTTCTCCCGTTCACTTTCTATCTTGTTAGCCACCTTACGTGCTTCCACCATGGCTTCCACATGCTCGGTGATGAAGATGGTGCGTTCTGCAATCTCTTCAATAAGTTTCATATTCTCGGCAGATAGTCGGGACGCTTTTTCTGCAGGGAATAATTCTTTCATTTTATATACATTGTCAATCAGTTTGCTCTGGTATTCGGTAGCCACGGGAATAATGTGATTCATAGCTAGGTCACCGAGAACACGAGCCTCGATCTGGATTTTTTTTGTGTACATTTCCCACTTCACTTCGTTGCGGGCTTCCAGTTCTTTGCGCGTCATGACGCCTGTTGCTTCGAACATGGCGATGCTTTCGGGTTTCAGGTAATTGTCGAATATCAGCGGACAACTGGTTTCGCAGTCCAGACCGCGTTTGGCAGCCTCAGCTTTCCATTCGTCTGAATAACCGTTGCCATCGAACCGGATAGGTTTGCATTCCTTGATGTATTGGCGGATGATTTCCACGATGGCGGAGATTTTTGGCTCTCCCTTTTCAATCAATGCATCCACATCCTTTTTGAATCTTGTCAACTGGTGCGCCACCGCCGTGTTCAGTGCAATCATGGCACTGGCACAGTTGGCTTCCGAACCTACGGCACGGAATTCAAAGCGATTGCCTGTAAAGGCGAAAGGAGAGGTGCGGTTGCGGTCAGTGTTATCAATCAGCAATTCGGGAATCTGAGGGATATCCAGCTTCATTCCCTGTTTGCCAGCCAGCGAAATAAGGTCATCATTTGCACTTTCTTCCATGTGATCCAGCACTTGTGTCAGCTGTTTGCCCAAAAAAGAAGAGATGATGGCGGGAGGTGCCTCGTTGGCTCCCAGACGATGTGCATTGGTGGCACTCATGATGGAGGCCTTCAGCAATCCGTTATGGTGGTAAACTGCCATCAGGGTATTGACGACAAAAGTAATGAAACGCAGGTTGTCTTCGGCTGTCTTTCCGGGAGCCATCAGCAGGATACCGGTATCTGTACCTAATGACCAGTTGTTGTGCTTGCCTGATCCGTTAACTCCCTTGAATGGCTTTTCGTGTAGCAGCAGACGGAAACCATGATTACGGGCTACTTTGCGCATCAGTGACATGATGAGCATATTGTGATCTACGGCCAGATTACATTCTTCGAAAATGGGAGCCAGTTCGAATTGGTTGGGAGCCACTTCGTTGTGGCGGGTCTTTACGGGGATGCCCAGTTCCAATGCTTGGATTTCCAGGTCTTTCATGAAAGCTGCCACACGGGTAGGGATGGCCCCGAAGTAATGGTCTTCCAACTGTTGGTTTTTGCTGGCTTCGTGTCCCATCAGGGTACGTCCGGTCAGTAATAGGTCGGGGCGTGCGGCGTACAGGCCTTCGTCTACTAGAAAGTATTCTTGTTCCCATCCTAAATAGGCCATTACTTTCTTTACTTCGGGATTAAAATAATGGCAGACATCAACTGCTGCTTTATTTACAGCACTTAACGCTTTCAACAGAGGGGCCTTGTAGTCGAGGGACTCGCCGGTGTAGGCGATAAATACGGTGGGGATGCACAGGGTGTCGTCTACTACGAATACGGGGGAGGAGGGGTCCCATGCACTGTAGCCACGTGCCTCGAAGGTATTGCGGATACCGCCATTAGGGAAACTGGAAGCATCGGGTTCCTGCTGTACAAGTAGTTTGCCGGAGAATTCTTCCATCATTCCACCCTTGCCGTCGTGTTCTACAAACGCGTCATGTTTTTCGGCGGTTCCTTCGGTCAGCGGCTGGAACCAGTGGGTATAGTGGGTTACTCCCAGTTCGGTTGCCCAGCGTTTCATGCCTGCGGCTACTTCGTCGGCGATGCTGCGGTCCAAAGGAGCGCCATTGTCCATAGCATCTGTCAGTTTGGCATAGACATTGCTAGGCAGGTATTTGAACATTTTTTCACGGTTGAATACATACTTGGCAAAGTATTCACAGGGCCTTTGGGCAGGTGTTTCTACTGTTGCTGCTTTCTTCTTGAAAGCTGTTTCAACTACTCGGAATCTTAATTTTGACATAATACCTAAATTTGTTTAGTTGTTAATTTATTTAGAGTGAATGATTTTCTCTTTATTATTTTGATTCAAAATGACTTTTAGTTGTATGCAGATTCGCCATGTTCATAAATGTCGAGCCCTTCTTCTTCAATTCTGTTCGGGACGCGCAAACCATGAATCTTGTCCAATCCCTTGAAGATGAGGTATCCCATACCTGCTGCCCAGCAACCTACTACTGTTGTACCGAACAGTTGTGCTAGCAGGAAGTTGTAACCACCACCATAGAGCAGTCCTTCTTCGGTGGCGAAAAGTCCGGTAAGAATGGTACCGAGGCAACCACAAACACCATGTACAGAGGAGGCTCCGACCGGATCGTCTATTTTCAATATGTGGTCAATGAAGTCTACCGAGAAAATCATGACGATGCCGCAGATGGCACCGATCATGACTGCTCCGAAGGGGGAAACGAGATCACATCCGGCGGTGACTCCGACCAGTCCTGCCAATACACCGTTTAATGTTAATGACAAAGAAGGTTTTCCATATTTTATCCAGCTTGCTGTCAAAGCGAAGAAGCCACCGGCGCATGCTGCCAGGTTAGTGGTCAGGAATACGTGAGAGATAACTGTCTGATCAGTACCGGTAGCTGCTGCCAGTTGAGAACCCGGATTAAAACCAAACCAACCGAACCAAAGAATGAATACACCCAGGCAAGCCAATGTCAAGCTATGTCCCGGGATAGCCTTAGACCTGCCATCTTTATCATATTTACCGATACGCGGTCCTAGAACGGCAGCACCTACCAGGGCAATCCACCCGCCTACTGAGTGAACGACAGTGGAACCGGCGAAGTCATGGAAGGTGGTTCCGAATATGTTTGTCATAAAAGAATTTTCTTCACCATTCATCAGCCATCCGCCACCCCACGTCCAGTGTCCTGATACCGGATAAATCAGTACGCTGATGAAGATGGTGTATACCAAGTACATGGAGAATTTAGTACGTTCTGCCATAGCTCCTGATACGATGGTTGCTGCAGTGGCACAGAATACGGTTTGGAAGATCAGAAATCCTTCAATGGGTAGTCCGTTGTCAATGACTTTGTCCATTATGTCAAGGTTGAAAAAATGTGGCGTACCTACGAAAACTCCCACACCGAACATCAATCCGAAACCGATGAACCAGAAGAGGATGGAGCCGAACATAAAGTCAATCAGATTCTTCATCAGTACGTTGGCGGTATTCTTGGTGCGGATAAATCCAGCTTCCACCAAAGCGAATCCCGGTTGCATGAAGAATACCAGCATGGCTGCCAGCAGCATCCATACAGTATTCAGACCGGTTACAATTTCATTGATGGCTTCTGTGTCCGTGCTCCTGACAGGAGTTTCCGATAGTGCGTCTTGTGCCCAAAGGCTGGCTGGGAACAGAAATAAAAGTATAAAGAGTCTTTTCAGGTATAGTTTTTCCATACCTTTTCTATTAGTTGTATCCATAATTTTTTCGCTTAAGTTGTAGTATGATTTTTACTTTGTAGAGTAGTTTTGACCGGGGTGTGTAATGAGTTATTTCTCTTGTTCTGCATTGTACAAGGCAATATCTCCACGTTCTCCTGTACGGATGCGGATGGCATCTTCAACGGGTATGACGAAGATACGTCCGTCACCGATCTCGCCGGTATGAGCAGCCTTGAGAATGGCATGAATGGTTTTGTCCACATTCTTTTCGCGGACTACAATGGAAACCAGGATTCTCTCAATGGAACTGGTGTCATAAACCACTCCACGGTAAATGCGTCCTTGACGTGTTTTGCCAATGCCTCTTACATCGTAATAGGAAAACCATTCGATTTCGGCTTCGAGCAACGCTTCTTTTACGTCCTCGAATTTGGTTTTACGGATAATAGCTTCAATTTTTTTCATTGTTGTATTTGTATTTTGTATATAATGTAATCTTTTTACCTTCTAAAAAACTGATACCTTGTTGTTATCCTTGTATTTATGCTCTTTATGATTAAAAACTTAGCCCGAAAACGAAATAAGCCCCTTCAGTGCGTGGGTTTACGGTGACTTTTGCAAAAGCTGGAACGGAAAATGAATCGGTGATTCTTATCTCCTTGGCGGCTCCCAGGCTGATGTCGCATACGGCGAAACCGTTGGAACCGTTGCATACAGGGTCTTCGGAATAGTTGTAAAAGTCTGTGGCCCACGGAGTCGCTCCTATTTCCGCTGTCCATTCCAGCCCTGCCAGTGTGAAAGGTACGGTAGCCGAGATGTAGGAAGAATAGGCTCTGTCTCCTTCGTTATTCACTCCGTCGGTTCCGGCGAAATTGGTATACCAGTTCAAGGCCAGCGGTCCGAAGTCATAACCTATTTGTGCCTCGAAGGTATGGTTGGTATTGTGTGAGCCGTAATGAAAATACCCCGGTCCTCCATTGAACCAGTAATCTGTGACGGAGATACTGAAACCTCCTGTGGCGTAGCCTAATGTGAGGTCAATCTCTTTTGTATCTTCTTTTTCGATACCTGCTGTTCCCCATGCAGACAATGAGAACCCTTTGTAAGAAACTGACAACGTGGGTTGGATACTGACACCCCCTAAATCCTGACCACGCCAGATGTATCCGCTTACGAGATCGGCTCCTACGCTGGCTTCCACTTTGTCCTGCGCCATGCCCATTGCCGGAACAGCTATTGCCAAGGCCGACAGAAATGTTGTTTTTCTAGAACTCTTTTTCATTGCTTTTTACCTTTTTAATTCATAATAGTGAGTTTGTTATATCTCGTATGTATTTGTTTTTCTTGTAATGGCTTGTGCTTGTTATGTGATAATACTTCAACGAATTCTACATTGGTTCGTTCAGGGAAAAGCGGATGATTCTCCAGTTTCGGACCTATTGCCGGCAAATTTACATCTTTTATATCATCTATGAAAACCACTAAATGTGGATTTCACATACAAACAAATGTTCTTTTGTATTCTTTTCCATCTACTGTGATTGTTTTTGCCAACATTTTGCCGTCCGGGGTATTTATTTGTCTGGAGTTGGCAAGCAGGGGAAGATCCATGTCCACTGTTACTTCTTCTACCAGCTCGTTCTCCGTATGCAGTTTTAGGACATGAGGTGCTTTAGGGTGTTTACGTATATATAGTCATTACCTGCTCCCTGCATCTTTGTGAACTTGATTGTTGTTACCATTTTGTCTATAATTTATTCTATTATTATTTCCTTTTGTCTTAATTTAGTGCAAATATATATCTTGTTGATGCTTAATAAATTTGAGCCTATATTCTGTTATGGAACATATAGTTTAGGTAATATTTTGTTGGTTATTCAGTGTTGTATAATTGGTATCATATATAATTAAAGTGGATGATTGATGTAACAAGATGATAATATATTATCTCATTTTTATATTATTTTGTTACCTTTGCATCCTGTTGGATAAAAAAGAGATTTGTAATGCAGAATATTATTGCGATAGAAAATGGTGTGACCCGCCATCCGCTGTACCGGATGAAGGAACCGGTGAATATGACACTTGCCGCCGGAGAACATATAGCTGTTGTGGGAAGAAACGGGGCAGGAAAAAGTATATTGGTAGATACGATTACAGGCCGGTGGCCGTTGTTGATGAACGAAGTGAAGTATGATTTCTCTCCTTCTCCTTCGAAGATGGCATACGAGAATATAAAGTATATTGCTTTCCGTGATTCATATGGAGATTCCGATGGAAATTACTATTATCAGCAACGATGGAATGCCCATGATTTGGATGAAACCCCACTGGTACGTGATTTGTTGCCCGAAGCGACCGATTCAGGTCTGAAAAAGGCTTTGTATGAACTGTTTGGCATAGAGAGGATGCTGGATAAACATATTATTCTGCTTTCCAGTGGTGAGTTACGTAAGTTTCAACTGACAAAGACTTTGCTGAGTAATCCGCGTGTACTGATTATGGATAATCCCTTTATCGGACTGGATGCGAAGACGAGAGACCTGCTTCATACATTGTTGGGCGAACTGACTAAAGTAACCCATTTGCAGGTAATCCTTATCTTGTCTAAGTCCGATGATATTCCTGCTTTTATTACTCATGTTATTCCTGTGGAAGACAGGGTGTGTGGTAAAAAGATAACTTTGCAGGAATATTTGGCGGTCCGTAAGCCGATACCGGAACGGATACTTTCCGAAGAAAAGGAGGCACGGATTCTGAATTTGCCTTACGGCGGTGATTTGTATCACACCGAGCACGTAGTCGATTTGAACAAGGTAAGCATCCGTTATGGCGAGCGTACCATTTTGAAAGATTTGGACTGGACAGTGAAATGTGGCGAGAAATGGGCTTTGAGTGGAGAGAACGGTTCAGGAAAGTCTACGTTGTTGAGTTTGGTCTGTGCGGATAATCCGCAGAGCTATGCTTGTGATATTACCTTGTTCGGCAGAAAACGCGGTTCCGGAGAAAGTATTTGGGAGATAAAGAAGCATATAGGATATGTCAGTCCTGAGATGCATCGCGCTTATCTGAAGAACCTTCCTGCCATAGATATTGTGGCAAGCGGGCTACATGATTCTGTGGGGTTGTACAAACGTCCGCGTCCCGAGCAGATGGTGGCTTGTGAATGGTGGATGGATATTTTTGGTATTGCAAATTTGAAAGACCGGAATTTCTTGCAGTTGTCCAGTGGCGAGCAGCGTCTGGTGTTGTTGGCTCGTGCTTTTGTGAAGGATCCTGAGTTGCTTATTTTGGACGAGCCTTTGCATGGGTTGGACTTGTACAACCGCCGGTTGGTGAAAGATGTGATAGAAACTTTCTGCCGTCGTAAGGACAAGACCATGATTATGGTGACACATTATCAGGAAGAGTTGCCCGCATGTATAACTAACTCTTTTTTCTTGAAGCGGAATTAAAAGTTCTTTTTCAAAAGGTACGTTCCGGGCAGACGGAAGACGACAGGTTAAACGATAGTGCCCTGTCGCTTTCCGGACAAGCCGGGGTGTTGGACTGAGTACAAATAATTCTACTGTTCGTTTCATAAATATAGCATTGAAATTTTTTAAAGAAAACGAATCATGGAAAACACATTAAAAAAAGCCTATGACAGGCATTATTCCTCCTTTAGTGACTCCGTTACTGGATAATGACAAACTGGATATTGACGGTTTGGAAAGATTGATAGAACGACTGATAAAAGGAGGAGTGCACGGATTATTTATACTGGGTACCACTGGAGAGGCGCAGAGCATCAGTTACCGGCTCCGCCATGAAATGATAAAGGAAACTTGCCGTATCAATGCCGGAAGACTTCCGGTTCTGGTTTGTATTTCCGATACATCAATTGTAGAAAGTATTCATCTGGCACATGTGGGGGCCGAGTGTGGTGCTTCAGCCGTAGTTTCCGCTCCCCCTTACTATTTTGCTCCGGGGCAGCCTGAACTGGCCGAATTTTATGAAGACCTTATCCCTCAGTTGCCGTTGCCTATCTTCTTATATAATATGCCGTCGCATACAAAAGTGAATTTTGCTCCGGCTACGATACAGCGCATTGCCCGTAACCCTCAGGTAGTGGGATTCAAGGATAGTTCGGCCAATGCCGTTTATTTCCAGTCCGTGATGTATGCCATGAAGGACCGACCGGATTTCGCCATGCTGGTGGGACCGGAGGAAATTACGGCCGAGTGTGTGTTACTGGGTGGACACGGAGGTATCAATGGAGGTGCCAATATGTTTCCGGAATTGTATGTAGACCTGTATAATGCCGCCTTGGCACGTGACATGGAAACGGTGAGCCGTCTTCAACCCCTGGTGATGCAGATAAGCAGCAGTATTTATACTGTGGGCCAGCATGGTTCCAGTTATCTGAAGGGATTGAAATGCGCGTTGTCTTTATTGGGCGTTTGTGATGATTTTGTTGCGGCTCCTTTCCATCGCTTCAATGCTCCGGAACGCGAGAAGATACGCAAGGCGTTGGAGGCACTCCCTTTTTGTCCGGAGTTGAAACCTTAAATGCTCGGTCTGTATGCATATCATTGATATAATCGTCTTTTTGCTGTTTACCGGCGGAGTCGTGGCCTTCGGTTGTTCTTTCTTTAAGAAGAAAGGTACTTCCGAGGAGTTCACTTCTGCCGGCAGAAGCTTGCCCGGCTGGGTGGTGGGGATGTCCATCTTTGCCACGTATGTCAGCAGTATCAGTTATTTGGGATATCCGGGAAAGGCTTTTTCGGGAGATTGGAATGCGTTTGTATTCAGCCTGTCTATCCCTATAGCTTCTTATTTTGCGGCTCGTTACTTCGTGCCTTTTTACCGAAGCCAGGACAGTATATCGGCTTATAGTTTCCTGGAAAACCGCTTCGGCCCTTGGGCTCGTATATATGCCTCGTCCTGTTATCTGCTCACCCAGATTGCACGTACAGGCTCTATTCTGTATTTGTTGGCATTGCCCATGAATGTATTGTTGGGATGGAATATCCAGACCATCATTATTGTGACCAGTGTGGCTATTGTACTTTATTCCATGCTGGGCGGCATGAAAGCTGTCATTTGGACAGAGGCCATACAGGGGATTATTCTGATTGGCGGTGCGCTGGTATGTATGTTTATCTTGCTTTTTGACATGCCCGAAGGTCCGGCACAGACTTTCTCCATCGCCATGGAAGATGGAAAATTCAGCTTGGGAAGTTTTGGAAGCAGTTTAAGTGAGTCCACTTTTTGGGTGTGCCTGATTTATGGCGTATTTACCAATTTGCAGAACTATGGTATAGACCAGAGTTATGTGCAACGTTATCATACGGCGAAGAATGAGAAGGAGGCTAAGTTCTCGGCCTTGTTCGGAGGATATTTGTTTATTCCCGTTTCGGCTGTCTTCTTTATGATAGGGACCGGGCTGTATGCGTTCTATAAAGTGCATCCGGGGGTCTTGCCCGACGGAGTGGGGGCGGATTATGTCTTTCCGTTCTTTATAGTCAATGAGTTGCCGGTGGGGTTGACAGGCCTGCTGATTGCTTCTATCTTTGCCGCAGGTATGAGTACCATTGCGACCAGTGTCACTAGTTCGTCTACCATCATTCTGACGGATTATTACCAGCGTTTCCGCAAACATGCCGGAAACAGGGAACGGATGTTGGTGCTGAAACTCTCTAGTGTGGGAGTAGGAGTGGCAGGAATTCTGGTGGCCTTTGCCTTTATGAGTGTGCAAAGTGCGCTAGATGCTTGGTGGGCGTTGGCGTCTATTTTCAGCGGAGGCATGTTGGGACTGTTTCTACTGGGGTATATTTCGAGGAAGGCACGTAATTTTGATGCGGTACTGGGAGTCGTTTGTGGGGTAATTCTGGTTTGTTGGATTGTGATATCCCCTTTTGTACATGCTAATCTGGCTATCGTATTCGGAACGTTGCTGATATTTTTGGTGGGATTCCTGAGTGCTAATTTGTTTAATAAGAGAAGGTGTAAGTAGAATAACTTAATTTTATGCATTAGGCGTGTCAAAACAAAAATGACTGCTCCTGAAGGTTACAGATAGTAATTATAACACTTAAAAGGGTCGTATCAAGCTCTGTATGGAGTAATGATACGACCCTTTCTTAGTCTTTTAGGATGCTCAAATTTCAGATTATAAGTTCATATTTCCAAAAACTGAATTTGGACACATCCACTTTTATGTATTTGTCGGTTACAATCTGTAATCTTTAGAATGTTCATCTTGTTTTTGATTCATTCTCCGGTTTTTTTGATCGTTTCATTGTCCGCACCATCAGATAAGTCTTTGCAACTCATTGACCCTGTTTAATGCGGCATTGAAATCTTCCACCAGTTCTTTCATCACTTCATCCACCGTCTGTAATTTATGTATGCAGGATGCGACTTGTCCTATTTCCAGTTCCCCTTCGAATAAATCTCCTTCAAAGATTCCCTTTTTTGCACGTCCTTTTCCTAACAAAGTGCGTAGTTCATCCGTTGTCGCGCCACGGCTTTCCGCTTCTTCCACTTGTTTGAAGAAATCATTTTTGACCAGCCGGACGGGAGAGAGCTGTTTCAATGTCAGTTGGGTATCTCCTTCGTTCAGTCGCAGGCATCGGTCTTTGAATGTGAAATGAGCGGAACTCTCTTCGGTTAATGCGAAGCGCGTGCCTATCTGCACTCCGTCGGCCCCCAATGCCATAGCGGCTAGTATACTTTCTCCCGATCCGATACCTCCGGCAGCCATCAACGGCACAGTGGTAATCTGTCTGACGGCTGGAATAAGACATAGGGTGGTCGTTTCCTCCCGTCCGTTATGTCCTCCTGCTTCGAATCCTTCGGCTACGATGG
>OJLA01001597.1_pt1 | contig 14880 bp, 12 predicted proteins | sample 1596611 | NCBI WGS metagenome assembly OJLA01 (sample SAMEA4350168, study PRJEB24818) | metagenome | biome: human; feature: gut; material: faeces | place: Denmark | collected 2013-09
TAACAGACGTACGTTTAAGAAAAGTAAATTCAGAGAACAGAATGAAAGCTGTTGCTTCTGTAACATTCGATAATGAATTTGTTATCCATGATATCAAAGTTATCGAAAGTCAAAATGGATTATTCATAGCTATGCCAAGCAGAAAAACTCCAAACGGAGAATTCAAAGATATAGCTCATCCAATCAATGCTGAAACAAGAGAGAAGATTCAAAAGGCTATCCTAGAAGCTTATGACGCTCCTGAAACAGAAGAATCAGCAGAATAATAAATTTACAAAAGTTCCTTCTAGTGAATAGAGGGAACTTTTTTTGCACCATTTTGCACCGATTATTCCGCTTTTTTTCTGTGCAATTTTGCACGGAAAAAAAGCGATCTCACGTGTGCATTGCACCGAAAAAAAGCGATCTCACGTGTGCACTTGCACTATATATAAAATTATAATATAATAAATGCAATAAAAGGGAGGTGTCATAATGGGATTAAAAATTGAAAAAGTAAGTAAATATTATGGCGAAAAACTAGCAGTAGATAACATCAGTTTTGAGATGAACGAGCCAGGGGTATTTGGACTATTAGGGACAAATGGAGCTGGAAAAACCACGACAATAAGAATGATTCTAGGAATAATAAAAAAGGATGCAGGCGAAATAACCTGGAATGGGCAGAAAGTAGAAAGAAAAAACGTGAACTTTGGATATTTACCAGAAGAAAGAGGAATATATCCAAAAACAAAAATAATTGAGCAACTAATGTATTTTGCTGAATTGAAAGGGATGAAGAAGCAAGAAGCTGCAAAAGAAATTGATTATTGGTTAAAAAGACTGAAAGTTGAAGAATACAAAGAATTACAGGCAGAAAAATTATCAAAAGGGAATAAAAAAAAAATTCAGTTTATAACAGCAATTTTAAATAATCCAGAATTAATTGTATTAGATGAACCATTTAGCGGACTTGATCCAATAAATACAGAATTATTGAAAGAAGTAATTATAGAATTAGTTCAAAAAGGAAAATACATAATAATGTCAAGTCATCAGATGTCATCAATTGAGGAATTTTGTAAAGATGTAGTGATAATAAATAAAGGAAAAACGGTATTAAAGGGAAATTTGAAAAAGATCAAAGATGAGTATCCATCAAAAAGGCTAGAAATAAATGTAGATAGTGACATTTCAAAATACATAAATGAAAGTGGAATGAAAATTGAAAAAAATCTTGACAATAATTATGAAATATTAATGGATAAAGAAGAGCAAGCTCAGTTACTAATGAAAACGTTGGTGCTTCAAGGCATAAATATAAAAAAATTCGAACTTAAAAAACCAAGTCTAAATGAAATTTTTATAGAGAAAGTAGGTGAGTAAAATGCAAGGTTTAATAACTGTAATAAAATTCACAATTAAAGATATGGCGCAACGAAAATCTTTTATTATCTCGAATATAATAATATTGGGACTAATAATTTTGATGTTTAACATACCTAACATACTGAAAAAAGTCATGGGAGATTCAGAAAATTCAAAACAGATTATACAGATAATTGATGTTGATAATGTATTTGAGGGAACATTAGAGAATCTAAAAAATATGAATTTGAGCTATGATATCAAAATTTCTAGCAAAAATTTAGAATTTGACAAAATAAAGGAAGAGATTCAAAATGGCGAAATAGATAATGCAATAATTATAGAAAAGAAGGATGAAAAAATCAATATTCAATACATAGTAAAAAATTTAGCAATGAATTCTGAAATGCCACAAGACTTAGAAAATGCAATAAGTTCGCTATATAGTGGCTTGCAAATTTCAAAGTTAGGGCTAACACAGGAACAATTGCGAAGTATACAACCAGATTTTAATTTTGAAGTCAAACAAGCTGAGACTCAAGAAGTAAAAGGAAATATATACACAATGATGTTATTATCAATTGTACTATTTTACGCAATATATTTTTGTGCATATCAAGTATCAAGTTCAATAACGACTGAAAAAACTTCAAAAATAATTGAAACACTAGTAACATCAACAGAGCCAAAAACAATAGTTTTAGGAAAAACAATCGGAATAGGAATTGTTGGAGTATTACAAATAATTGCGATTGCGTTAACTGCAATAGTTTCAAAAACATTATTTTTAGAAGAAGGAGCATTAGATGGAATAGTTGATTTTTCAACAATCACACCATTTTTAGGATGCATAACGATTATTTACTTCATATTAGGATATGCATTTTTTGCGATGTTGTATGCATTAACTGGCTCAACTGTAAGCAAGCCAGAAGATGTGCAATCAGCTAATACACCAGTAGCTTTAATATCAGTAATAGGATTCTATTTGGCGTATTTTACAATGATGAATCCAACGAGTGAGCTAAATAAAATAGCTGCAATATTACCTATATCATCACCATTTTGTATGCCATTTAGAGTGATGATGGAGATTGCTACAGGTCCAGAAATTTTAGGCTCAATAGTAATACTAGTAATTACCACAATTCTTGTCGCAATATTTTCTATCAAAATATATTCAAAAGCGATTTTTAATTATGGAAGTAGGGTTAAAATTAAGGAATTACTTAGGAACGAAAAGAAAGGTGCACGGAAAAAAAGCGTTTTAAAATGTGCAATTTTGCACGGAAAAAAAGCGATCTCACGTGTGCAATGCACCGAAAAAAAGCGATCTCAAATGTGCAGGAAAGGAAAGAAATTATGAAAAGAAAAGAAAATTTAATATGGGGAGTAGTCTTCATAATAATAGGATTAATAATAGGTTTAAAAGTGTTAGGAATAATAAATATAGACATATTTTTTGATGGATGGTGGAGTTTATTTATTATAATACCAAGTACAATAAGTATAGTAAAAAATATAAGAGACATTGGAGCATATATATGGTTAGTGATAGGAGTAGCATTACTATTATCAGCTCAAGAAATACTTGACATGGAGATAGTTGGAAAATTGATATTCCCAGCTGTATTAGTTGCAATAGGAATTGGAATGATTTTTAAAGACAGCAAATTAGAAAAAGCAAAAGAAAATGAAGAATATTATGCAACATTTTCAGGTGAAAAGTTAAATTTCGAAGGTGATACATTTAATGGAGCTAGCTTAAATGCAATATTTGGAGGAATTGACTTAAATTTAAAAAAAGCAGATATAAAAAATGAAACCAATATAAATACAACATCAGTATTTGGAGGAATAAATATTTTTGTACCAGACAATGTCAATGTTGAAATAAAATCAACATCATTATTTGGTGGAGTAACAAATAAAGTCGAAAATAAAGAAAATCAACCTACGATAAAGATAAGAGCTTTTTGCTTATTTGGAGGAGTTGAAGTTAAATAGATTGAAGTTACTTCAATCAAAGGAGGAGAAATGAAAGGATTTCAAAAATTAGTAAAATATTCAGCAATTGCATTTGGCTTATATTTGGCAATATCAATAATTGGAGCATTTATAGGAGTGATTGTAGGAGTAACTTCAGGTGTGGAAGTATTAAAAGAACTTTCAGGAAATGAAAATGTCGAATTAGTTGATGAAACTCGAAATTTTGATGAGTTGTCAGGCCTAAATTTAAATATATCATCATCAAATTTGACAATAAAGGCTGAGGGTGATTCATATAGAATGGAAGCTCATAACATTCCGAAAACAACTAAGATAGAATGCAAAAATGATGTTTTAGAAATAAAAAACGTGAAAAAATTAAAATCAGAAAGTAGTATCACAATATATGTTCCAGAAAATGCTAAATTAAGTAGAATCAATTTAGATATGGGGGCAGGAAATGTTGAAATATCAAATATAGAAGCCGCCAACATAGATTTTAGTTTTGGAGCAGGAAATGTTAATATTAAAAATTTAAAATCAGAGAATCCTACAATTGAGTGCGGGGCTGGTCAGATAAAGTTTGAAAATACAGAATTGACTAATGCTAAATTAAGTGCAGAAGTTGGAAAAGTGATATATTCAGGCCAATTGAACGGGGAATCAAGAATAGAATGCGGCGTTGGAGAAGTAGAGATGAATCTTGAAGGCGGAATAGACAACTATTCAATAAAAGTTAAAAAAGGAATTGGAAACATAAAAATTAATAAGGAATCGGTTAACAATGATTCAACAACTGGCAATGGCCAAAATAAAATTTATATCGATGGTGGAGTTGGAGATATCGATATAAAAATATAATTGCACGGAAAAAAAGCGATCTCACGTGTGCAATTGCACGGAAAAAAAGCGATCTCACGTGTGCATAAAATAGAAGAAACCTTCATATACATTAATAAACAAAATGTAGAGGAGGTTTTTTTGATGGAAATAAACACAACAAAAGAAAGTTTGAATGTAAATAAAACGATATGTGAAAAGAAAGAAATTATGAATATACAAGGAGACATGATAGTGCCAGATTCAAAGCCAGACATTTTAAGCACTATTAATACAAGTGGAAATGTGTGTATATATAAGAAAGAAATAATGGAAGGAAAGTTAAAAATAGATGGAAATATTCTTACGTACATAATGTATTTAGCTGATAGTGATTCAGAAAGTATAGAAGACAATGTTAGGGGGCTTAACACGAACCTCGACTTTTCAGAAAACTTCAATATTCCAGAACTAAGTGAAGGAATGGATGTTGACATCAATCCAAAAATAAAGATGATAGAATGCAAGGTAATAAATGGAAGAAAGATAGGCATAAATGTCACTCTAGAAGTAGAAATAAGAATTCAAGCACAAGAAAATGTGGAGATAATCACAGATTTAAACAACAGTGATATACAAATTCTTAATCAAAACATGAAGGTAAATTCTGTATTAGGCGAAGGAACGACGAAAACATCAATTAAAGAAAATGTAGCAATTCAAAACACAGACAATCTTGCTGAGATGCTGAATGTGCAAATAAATTTGGTAGACAAAGACATAAAAATCAGTTACAACAAAATTCTTGCAAAAGCAGAAGTCGAAATCAGATTAGTGTATTTAACAGAGGACAATCGAATTTGCACGGCCCAAAGCCGAGTGCCATTAGTTGGCTTTATTGATATGCCTAATATAAAGGAAGAAAACATTTGTGACACAATATACATGATTAAAAATATAGTGATAAAGCCAAATGCGGTAGAAGAACATTCCGTATATGTCGAAATGGAAATTGAAATTCACTGTATAGCATATGAGGAAAAAGAGGTTCAAATAATTCGAGACATGTATTGTCCAGGAGAAAAAATGAAATTCAATCAAAATACGATTAATACAATTACAAACAAGCAATGTAAGAAAAATATTTGCAACATCAGAGAGAAAATAAATGTTCCAGAGCTTGAAAATGGAAATATAGTTGATGTTGGAATAATGCCTGTCATAAATAAAGAAAACAACATGAATGACAAAATCATGATAGAAGGTGAACTCAATGTAAACTTGATTTTTACAGACAATTCAACAGTTGGAATAAAAACAAAACAGTTAAATATTCCATTTGAGCAAACAATAAATGACGTAGAAACGGCTGATAACTGTAGAAATGATACAAGAATTGAAATAAATTCACAAGAGTTTTTAAATCAGTCAGGAATTTTGAGTGCAAATGTTGATTTAGAATTTGAGACCGATTCTTATCAAAATACAGCAATTCCAGTAATTAGTGACATTTCAATGGAAGATGAAGAAGATATGGAAGACTACAGTGTTGTAATTTATGTGGTAAAATCAGGAGACACGTTGTGGAAAATAGCAAAGAGATTTGGAAGCACTGTTGATGACATAGCGCGAGTTAATGGAATGGAAAGACCAGATAAATTAAACATTGGAGAGAAAATATATATTCCTAAATATGTGCTAAAAAGAGCGAAAGAACCGATTGTAATTTAAAAATCAGAGAGGATCATAGATGGCGAATGTAGGAAAAGTATACACGAGAAAAAGATTTATATTTGCTAATAAAAGTGGTGGAAATAAAAATAGATTCGGGTTAAAAATGCCTCAAAAAATAATAATCAAAATCTTAATATTAATCTTAATTATTACAATAATATTGCGAATCACTTACAGCTATGTGGAGCCTATATTTGCTACGATGTGTGAAGATAAGGTAAAATCTCTGGCCACAATAATCACAAACCAGCAGTCAACAATTGCGATGAACAAATATCAATATGACGAATTATATTCAATTGAAAGAGACGAGAGTGGCAACATATTGATGATAAAATCAAACATTGTTCCCATGAACAATCTGGTTTCAGACTTAACTGAAAACATTCAGCATGAATTTGACAATATAGGAGACCCAGAAATTAGAATATCTCTTGGAAGCTTATCAGGAGTGTATTTTCTTTCTGGGTTTGGACCAGAGTTTCCTATTGATGTCGAGGTCACAGGTACTGTTGATGCTGAAATAAAAAGTGAATTTGTTTCACAAGGAATCAATCAAACTCTTCATAGAGTCTATGTTGACTTCGATTGCAAAATGAAAACAGTTACAGCTTTAAAAAATTACGAGCAGTCAGTTATTAACAGAGTTATTCTTGCTGAACATGTTGTAGTCGGAAATATTCCAGATAGCTATTGGCACAGGTGAGTGCACACGCGAGATCGCTTTTTTCTCGTGCGATTTTGCACACGCGAGATCGCTTTTTTTTCGTGCAATTTTGCACACGTGAGATCGTTTTTTTTCCGTGCAATTTTAACTGAAATGTATTGCAATTCATTTAAAAGTATGATAAAATAGTAAACATAATTATTAGACGTGATGTATGGTGAAAGATTGATGCAAAAAAGAAAGGAGGAAATAGTGCCCAAATTTAGAAAAATGGGAAATTCAAAAATTTACCATATAATGATAAAAGGAATTGACGGTCAAAACATTTTTTATGATGATAAAGACAGAAGAAATTTCTTAAGAAAATTTTTAGAAAATAAAAAAGAATTTAATTATGCAGTTTATTCTTATTGTTTAATGACTAACCACGTTCACATGGTTATAAAATGTAAAGATGAATTTTTGTCAAAGTCGATGCAAAGTTTAATGATACGATATGTGCGTTATTTCAATAAAAAATATCAAAGAACAGGATCATTAGTTCAAAGCCGATTCAAAAGTAAATGTATTGAAAATCAAAAGTATTTTTTAGAAGTCTGTAGATATATCCATAGAAATCCAGAAAAAGCTGGAATTAAGAGAACTGATAAGTACGTGTGGAGTAGTTATCAAGAGTATATAAATGAAGCAAAAATAATAGACAAAGATGTTTTACTACATTATTATAATAACAATATTTTGGATTTTGTAAAGTACACAACTCAAATAGAAGACATCGAAAATTATGAAGATTATGCAGAATATGAAATTGTAGGAAAACTTACAGATGATCAATTGAAAAAGATAATTTTAGAAAAGTTCCAAATTCAAAAAGAAGAAGACATTGCAACATTTTTCAAAGAAATGAGTAAAAAAGAACTAGAAAAATATATAAAATCGATGAAAGAAATAAAAGGAACATACAAGACTCAAATTTCAAGAGTAATTAGAGTTAATAGAAGAATTGTCTCAAATATATGGGACAAGTAACGGAAAAAGTGCACCGAAAAAAAGCGATCTCAGGTGTGCAATTTTGCACGGAAAAAAAGCGAAATAAAATGTGCAAAAATAGCTTGTAAAAAATAAAATACTTTGATATAATTCAAATATCTGCACGGAAAAAAAGCGATCTCACGTGTGCAAACAAAAGAAGGAGATTTAAATGAAAATAACTGAAATACTAATAATAATTGTAAATGCATCAATATTTGTACTACCAGCAATCATGTTAATTGATAATTTAATAAATGGAAAATATAGAATATTGAATATATGTATGCTAACAAATATGTTTGCGTGGGTATACTTATCATATTTATGGAACATAAGAAATCCAGGATTTTGGATTAAATGCGATGCGAGAATACTAACGCTAATAGCAAGTATAATATTCATTGCAGCAGTAATAGCTTTTCTGTTACAAATAAAGCAGAAAAAAAGCAACAAAATACTTGTGATGATTGCAACAATATTTGTATTTTATATAATAATAACGAATGATACGACATATAAAGAAAGAACAAGAGTTGACATGGTTTCAGATAAGACATTAAGACAATATGTTCTAGAAGAACATGTACCATATCTTGCATTTTTAAGTATAGAAATAGAATTATTCATTAATTTGCTAAATAGTCACAAATCATATAAAGAGCTAAAAAAAGAATTTGAAAAAAATAAAGAAATGTGATATATAATATCTAGTTCAATAGTGATGGACGAAAAAAATATAGGAAGGATTGTAGAAAAATGGAAGTAAACGAAGAAAAAAGAAACAAATTTATGGAATATGCAGGAAAGAGAGTAAATAACGTAATGCATGATATTCAAATACTTGAGCCAATGGCAAGAAGTAATGCATATGACTTTACAAAGGAAGATGTTGAAGAAATGTTTAATGCAATGCAAGAAACACTTAATGATGCGAAAACCGAATTCAACAGAAGATTTGAAGAAAAAGCAAGAGTAGAGAAAAAAGTATTTTCATTTGGAACAACGAAAGTAACGGAAACTACTAACAATCAACTAGATGGAACAGAAGAATGCCAAGAACCAGAAGTAGGATTTGAAGAAATATAATACAGAATACAGAATGGACTTATTTTATAACTAAATAGGTCTATTTTTGTAATTGCACGGAAAAAAAGCGATCTCAGGTGTGCAATGCACGGAAAAAAAGCGATCTCAGGTGTGCAATGCACGGAAAAAAAGCGATCTCAGGTGTGCAAAATGTGACAAAATTGTAACATAAATGTAATATAATTGTTAAAGTAAAAATGTTGACAAACATAAAAATAGATAGTAAAATGAAATTAAATTGAAAATAGAAGTGAATTATGGGAAAGGAAGAAAAAATGAAGGGAAAAAGTAATAAAAATAAGAAAAAATCAGAAATGAACGCAATGTTTTTTGTAATATTATTAGCTTTGGTTATGTTTATAATATCCACATATGCATGGTTTTCAACACAAAAAAATGTATCAATCACAAATTTAACAGGTACTGTTGAGGTAGCAGAGGGATTGGAGATTTCGTTAGATGCTGAAAATTGGTCAAATGGATTAGTACTAGGTACTGAAGAGGGACAGTTAAGTATTATAGATGATGCATATTCAGGACATCATAACATATCACCTTCAGAAATGTTACCAGTATCAACATTAGGTTTGGTTACAGGGAACCAAACAGATTTGAAAATGCTAAGAGGAAAAATCACCAACTCAAAAGAATTAAGTGAAATAAAATCAATGATAGAGACAGAAACAGCTCCAGCAAGCTCTACATACCCAGGCTATTTTGCGTTTGATGTATTTTTGAAAAATTCATCAAAACAAGAAGTGACAGATGATATTTTACAATTAAACTATGATTCTTCATTAGAAATATTAGAAGCAGAAAAAAGTGCAACAGGATTACAAAACACAGCAAGAATAGCATTTGCAAAATATAACGGAAAATCTGATGTAATGGCAGATCAAGCTACAATTTTAAAAGAAACAGCAGGGATTGGAGTAGGGGCACCAAGTCCATATATAACAGATGTTGCAATATGGGAACCAAACTCAAGTGATCATGTTGAATATATTGTTCAAAACAACAATAAAATTACATGGTCAGCACAAGATGCTGGAAAATATGCAACAAAAGAATTGGCAAATGGAATGAGAGGTTTTGACCTTACAACACAAATGCCTACATATGCTTTAAAAGACAGTTCAATAGGAAAGAGTATAGCAGATATATATAAATGGGATGGAAGTGAATCTCAAATACAAAAACAAAATTCTTTACAAACAACTAAAAAGTCAGAAGAAGATTATACAATAAAAGAAGGAGTTCAAAATCTAGTAAGTGCAACAGATGGTACGCAAACATTTGGCATTGCACCAAATGCAATTTGCAGAATGAGAATTTATTTATGGCTAGAAGGTCAAGATGTTGATTGTATTAACTATGCATCACATGGTGGAGGAGTAAAAGTTAATATCGGTCTAGTTAAAGGATCAACAATTGGAGCAACAAGTGCTGAAACAGAATAAAATACAAAATAGCAAGATGACAAGTCTTGCTATTTTTGAGGAAAAATGCACGAAAAAAAGCGATCTCACGTGTGCATTGCACGGAAAAAAAGCGATCTCACGTGTGCATGTAATACAAATGTAACATAAATGTAACATAAAAAGGGTTGAGAATGAGTGGAAAATGATGTATAATTAATTAAATACTAAAGAATGGAGGTTAAAATGGCTGAAAAATTATTAAAAGAAACTAAAGATACTCAAACAAAGAGAAAAAAAGCAAAAAAAGTTGCAGAAGAAGACGATATATATAAAATAGATTTAACGCTTGAAAGTCCTGAAAATGAAGATGATTTTAAGGCAAAAGACCTCGAATCTGAAGAAAAAGAAGAAAAAACAAAAGCGAAAAGAGGAAGAAAAAGCAAAAATGTAGTAAAAGTTGTTGAAGACGATGAAGAAGTTGATGAAATATTTGGAAATATAAATAAATGGATTAATGAAGATGAAATTGAAGAAAATCCAGAAAAAGAAAAAGCAGAAAAAAAGGGCAGAAAAAAGAGTCTTACAAAGGTTGAAGATGGCATTAAAAGTAGCAAGACTACTACAAAAAAAGCTACGACTAAGACAACAACGAAAACGAGGACAAAAAGCAAAAAAAAAGATGAAGATGAAATAGCAGAAAAATATGATGAAACGGAATCAATACAAACAGAAAATGAACAACAAGGAGAAATAAAAATTCACGCAGAAAATGACACAACTGAATTGCAATTAAGAAACAATGAATATAAAGTAGAGCTACAAAAATCAGAATATAATGTCTACACTCAAACAAATGATAATTCATACATAATTGTAAGAAGTCCAAATTTAAGAATAGTATCAGAAAATGTATATTTGATGATAAAAAAACAAGAAGAAGACTATGAAATAACGACAAATCAGGATTTTAAAATAAATTATGTAATTGATAATTTAGAAAGAAAAGACAACGTGGTCAATTTCAAACTCACAAACTTAGTTGAAATCATAGCAAATGAAAGTGGATTGATATTTGAAATTGACGAAGAAAAAGTCATAGAAAATAATCTAGAAGACAACCATACACTTGTTATATCAGAAGAAGATGGAAAAGTCTATTTGCCATATACAAAAGATGAAATAAAAAAAGATGTATCACAAAACAAGGGCACCAAGATTTCTGAAATAATTGAAAATAAATATATATTACCATTAGATAAATATAAAAATTCAATAAGAGCAAGATTTAGAGAAGGATACAATTTGATGTATCATAGAGAAGGAAAATCAAAAAGAAGTGCAATAATGCTTGGAATAGAATTGATGTTTGAAACTAATCTACATCCTGCAATAATATCAGCTTGTAAGAATCTAGAAGAGCTTGATATTTATTTAGATTGCTTAGATGATAATGAACTTGAAAAATTCTCATGCTTTAAAATTATTTATAAAAGTTTGCCAACTTTGCGAAAAAAAGCTAAATATAGAGAAATTTAAAATGAAATGTGTTGAACTCAAAATGAGAGCCGACACATTTTTTGTTTTGCACGGAAAAAAAGCGATCTCAGGTGTGCAAAATTGCACCGAAAAAAAGCGATCTCACGTGTGCAAAATTGCACGGAAAAAAAGCGATCTCACGTGTGCAAAAAAGTAAATTGAAATGCCTGGCAACAGAATGAAAAAAATGGAAAAAGAAAAAACTGAAAACCTTAGAACGCCAACGAAAACACGAATAGGACACGAAACAAAAAACAATGGGAATAATGTGCGAAAAACGTTGAAAAAAAGCACATATTATGATATAAATATATATAGAGAAAAGATAAAAAATAAAGCCGAAAAAACGGAGGAAAATAATGTTAAAAAATAAACTAATAGCTAAAAGAATAAGAAACATATTTATACTAATTATGACAATAGCAATCATGATGGGAGCATATCATAATGTACGAAGGTCAAGGGCAGAGAAGGTAATAGAAATATCGTTAGAAGTCGCAGATAAAAATAATCAATTAGAGAAAGAAACAATCACAGTAGAGGCAACAGAAACAAGTGATGGAGTTTATCTATTAGAATTGCCAGAAATAGTAAATACAAAGATGATAACTAAATATTATAATTCTGAAGATGAAGAAATTGATTCAAGAACTATACAATTAACAGATAAAGAGATTGCAGAGAAGAAAGTTCAAGTGGCAACTGATTATGATACAAAAGAAGTTGAGAAGCTAGAAGTAAGTGGAGCAACAATAACAGTGGCTGAAAATGCAGAAAAAAAGATATTTTATAATAGAAAAATAACAAATGAAACAGGAGACATTATAGCAACTGGATATATGCCATTAGAGGCTCAACTAGAAACAAAAGATATAGACATAGGAACTTTAACAGACGTAAAAATTCCAAACGAAAGCCAATCTATAAAAAAGGCATTTACAGCAATAATAACTGAAGTTCAGACAAATGAGAATAACCAAGCAACAATGCAAAGCCAAAGCGATGTGCAAAATCAAGTATCAACACAAAGCCAAAGTGACGACGAACAAAATCAAGTAGCAATGCAACAAAGTCAGACAGAAGAAACAAAAACAGTATACAATCCAAGTGAATATGGGCAAATTGTTGAAATTCAAGCAAAATACACAGCAGAAAACAAAAACGAAAAAATAACAGTATATAGTTTAGATGAACAGAACCAATTGAAAGAATTAGAAACAACAGAACTAGAAACAGAGGAAGAGGGAACAGAAAAAACATATCAATTCCCTATGAACAATGAGGTAGGAGAAAATGAAGAAAAAACATATATAACAACAGCAGAACTAAGCGAAGATGCAACAATAGGAGATGAAACAGTAAATGATGAAACAAACATAGCAGATTCATCAACAAGCTATACAACCAGTGATGATACAAGTAATGGAGGAGACTTTGGAGAATCATCAACATCGCCAGTGGTAAAACCAAGCGTAAATGCAGCAGTTGCTGGAGGAACAGCAGAAAGTAATGCAACACTAATGTCAACAAATGGAGAGAAAGTAGCAACAAGTGGATTCTTTGGAAATTCAAGTATACAAAGACAAAATATAGAAAATGTAACATTTACAGATACATTAGTGTATGAAACACCAACACATAGCTATGATGCATCAAAAAATACTGGGAGCAGTTACGATTCAGGTGCAACAACCTGGAAGGATTTAAAGGGGAACCTAAATGGTACATTAAAAGGGTCGCCAACATGGGGAACGGATTCAAATAATAGACAATATTTAAGTTTAGATGGAGTTAATGATTGGGTATCATTAGGAGTATATAATCCAAGAGAACAAGTAAAGATAGATATAGAATTCATACCAAGAGAAATAAAAACTGGTAAAGACCAAGAAGCAGATATAGTTTCAAACTTTGAAAATGGAGGATATGGTTTATATTTATCAGAGGGAAAGCCTACATTTGATATATTTAATGAAGATGTAGGACAATGGTTTTCTGCAAAATCATCAGATGTATTAGTAAAAGATCAAAAAGTACATGTAGTAGCAACATTTGATGGGAATAATATGTATTTATATGTAGATGGAGTACTTAAGTCAAAAGTTGAAACAGAAGGAAAGATAAAATTACCAGATAAAGATGCTTCAAAAAATCAGGATACAGTTCTAGCAATTGGTGAGAACCCTAAAGGAACAGAAGGACAAGGTAAAAAAGCTAAAATTGATGTTTATAGTTTAAAATTATATGACAAAGTTTATTATGCATGTAGCTATGATGCTAGTGAAGAATCAACAACATATAGTAATACAACAACAATATGGAAAGATCTAACTGGAAGATATGATGGTGTAGTATCAGGTGCAAAATGGGGAAAAAATTACATTACACTTGATGGTGTTGACGATTGGGTAAACTTTGGTGTAATGGACTTTTCAACTAGTGCAAGTTTAGAAGCCGTAATTTCACCTGAATCAATAAAATCAGGAGAGATGGATATTCTAAATAACTTTGAACACCGGAGGATTGGGATTACTTATAGTTGATGGAAAACCAGCGTTTTATATAATGGTTGAAGGACAATCGAGTTATGTGAAAGCAGTAGGAGCGACAACATTAACAAAAGGAACCAAATATAGTATGAAGGGAACATATGATGGAAAAACAGTCAAATTAACAGTAACAAATCTTAGTAATGGAAAAATAGAAACGGCAAGTGTTAATGCAACAGGAAATATACATGGACCTGACAAAGGTGGAAACTATGAAGAGACTGTAATGGCATTAGGATGTAACCCATATGGAAATGAACCACATTACGGACTTGAAAATGGTGCACGTTTTGCAAATGTAAGTGTATACTCTGCAAAAGTATATAGCGAGAAAGGATGTATAGCTAGTTATGAAGCAAGTAGAAACTTAGGAGCGTTAAAAGATTTAACTTCTAACAAAGATGGAACAGTACTAGCAGAAGATTGGGCAGATGACTATATTTTATTAGATGGAAAAGATGATTGGATAAATTTAGGTAGTATGAGTTTCAGAACAAACCAAGTAACATTGGATTTAACAATGGAATTGGTATCATATCCTGCATATTCAACGCTTATGGGAAATATTGAAGTTGGTGGTGTATCACTTGGACTTACAGATGAACATAAGCCATATATGCAAATAAATATAGGTGGAACATATTATAAGGCAACATCGCCAACGGCATTAGAAACAGGAAAAAAGGTGCATTTATTAGGA
>OJLA01001598.1_pt1 | contig 14878 bp, 5 predicted proteins | sample 1596611 | NCBI WGS metagenome assembly OJLA01 (sample SAMEA4350168, study PRJEB24818) | metagenome | biome: human; feature: gut; material: faeces | place: Denmark | collected 2013-09
GCATACGCCCGTCTTTCACGGCGAACTTGCCTTGCTCCGTGGCCATGAAGTATTCTTGGGGCGTCCATTTTACCAGGTCGGCGGATGAAGCATAGCCTATCGCGCTGCCTTCCGGGTCCAAGTCCCAGAAACAGTGCAACCTTCCGTCCTGCCGGTCTTGTATCAGACGCGGCTTGTACATGTATTTCCAAGCACCGAAGTCGCACCGCATAAAGACCATTCCTTCCGCCACGTCCTGCCAGTGCTTCCCGTCCGCGCTCCAGACGAACTGCATGCCGCGCCGTCCGTGGTCGTTGGTCGTGGGATAAGGGAAGACATAAACGGAATCGGGTTGTGCCGCCCGTACGGTACATGGCAAAGCCTGCATGAGGCAAAGTGCCATAAAAGGTTTCAGGATATTCATGTCTTCGGTCAATATAATGGGTAATTGTGAGAAACAGGGGTCATGATGAAGGTGAACTCATAATCTTCATACGGCAGGCGGAATTCCGGTTCGGGCATGCCCCCCCAACTGTCGATACAAGCCAGTCCCATCTGTGCCTTGTCTATCAGAACGTTGGTCAGGTCTGCCTTTTCCACTTCCTGCGAATGTCCCTGTTTCTTCACCGGTCCTTCGTCCAACGATTCGATGGTGTAGTGCAGGGAGGAAGCCGAGAACGGGGCATCGGCCACGAACTGCAACCCCGTGCCTTTCACGTCGAGGACTTTCCACCAACGGATGTCTGTTTTCGTGCCCGTCTCTTGCGGACGGATGTAGGGATAGAACTGTTCGTCTACGGTCTGGTGATAAATGCCGAGGTCTGTGCTGTGGTTGCGGTTGCTGTAATTCTCCACCGGCCCGCGTCCGTAGTAAGAAACGTATTCAAAATCCTTGGGCATGACCAGTTGCATGCCGAAGCGGAACATGTCGGATGCCTTTTTTCCCTTGTCGGCCACCATCTTTTGGTTGACCTTTACGGCTCCCCGGTTGTTGATGGTATAGGTCAGGTAAAGTTTGGCCGACACGCTCCTCATGTCGTATTCCGCCGACACGATGACCTGTCCTTCTTTCGTTTCGTGTTTTAACGACGTGAGACGCAGGTCGGGATTTTTCCAAGCCGCATATTTGTGTTGCAGTTTGGCACCGTAATCATTGTCGGTCGGGGCGCGCCAGAAGTTCGGTGTCAGCGCACCGCCTTTCCGGATGAACTCCGTCCGGTCCACGACATAGCGTTCCATGTATCCGGTCATCTTGTTGAAACGTACCCGGAAGTTCTCTCCCGTGATAATCAGATGGGCCAGATTACGGTCGTTGACTTGCGGGACGACATCCGGAATGTAACTCACGCTTTCGTTCTTCAAAACCATGTCCGGTGCCTGATAAGGCCGGAGTTCGATTTGTGCCTTGGCCACCACGTGACGCGCCGGAATAATGCCTTCTCTTTCCCGTTGCAGGTATCTCACGTTGAGCAACCATTCGCCTTCCCCGTCAGTTCCGCCCCAGTCCAAGGTCATTGTGGCGGTTTGTTGCGGTTGGCAATCTATCCGTTCCACCGTTCCGCTACGCATGACTTTTCCGTCTTTCAGTGTTTCCCACTCCATGACGTATGCTGAAAGGTCGCGGAAGAAATTCTCGTTGTATACCTTGATTTCGCCTTTCGACAAATCTCCGGGCGTGGTCCAGATGTTCTGGTAGAAGTATCTCACTTCGTAACTGTGCGGGTTCGGTACACGGTCGGGACCGAACAAGCCGTTGACCATGTAATTGTCGTCCTTGGTCTTATAATCGTCGAAGTCCCCGTCGTAACCGTATATCATTTCCCCGTTGCGGCCGGTCCATCTCGGCGACTGGTCCACCCAGTCCCAGATGAAACCGCCTTGGAACTCGGGATATTTCCGGATTAAGTTCCAATAAATGTTGAAGTCGCCCAAAGCGTTCCCCATGGCATGGGCATATTCGCACATGATGAAGGGTTTCTGTTTGTTGTCGTCCTCGCAATACTTGATGCAACGGGAGTAAGTGGGATACATCGGACAGTAGACATCGGTATTGGAACCGGTGTCGTAAGCTTGTTCAAAGTGGACGAAGCGGCTGGGGTCTTCCTGTTTGATCCAGTCGTAACAGGCCTCGAAGTTCGAACCGTCGCCACACTCGTTGCCCATCGACCACAGGATGATGCTCGGATGGTTGAAGTTGCACTGCACGTTGCGTTGGTTGCGTTCCAGATGCGCTTTCTTGTAAGCCGGGTCCTTGGCCAACGACTTTTCCTTGAAGCCCATGCCGTGGCTTTCGAGATTGGCTTCGGCCACGATGTAAAGGCCGTAACGGTCGCACAGTTCATACCAATACGGATCGTCCGGATAGTGGCAGGTGCGCACGGCATTGACATTGAATTTCTTCATGAGTTGTATGTCTTGGAGCATCCTCTCGCGGGTGACATACGAACCTCCATCGGGATCCATCTCATGACGGTTTACTCCTTTGATGAGCACGGGCTGCCCGTTCACCAAAAGCTGGCTGTCCTTGATTTCTATTTTCCGGAATCCCACTTTTACGGGTATGACTTCGCGGATGGCGTTTCCGTCTTTCAGTGTAGCCCTGAGGGTGTAGAGGTAGGGCGTTTCTGCCGTCCATTTATGCGGGTTCTTCACCGGCATGATGACGGATGGGGTTCCCGTTTCCCGGACTTCTTTCATGCAGACGGTTTCCCCACGGGCATCGAGTAGTTCGAGTGTAATGCGGGCCTTGCCCTTTACATCCATACGGACCTCCAGTGTCCCGTCCTGATACCGATCGTCCAAGTCGGGAGTGACCCGGAGGTCTTCTATCCGCTTGGCGTGGCGCACGTAGAGGTAGCAGTCGCGTAATACGCCGCTGTAACGGAAGAAATCCTGGTCCTCCAAGTAGCTGCCGTCGCACCAACGGAACACTTGGAAGGCTATCAGGTTCTTTTGCCCCGGTTTCAGGTAAGGGGTCAGGTCGAACTCCGCCTCCATTTTGCTGTCCTCGCTGTAGCCCACAAACTTTCCGTTGACCCATAGGTACATGTTGGAAGACACGGCACCGAAATGGGCAATGATGTCTTTCCCTTTCCAGTCTGAAGGAATCACCACTTCACGGCGGTAGGAACCTACGTGGTTGTTTTCCGTCGGGACATGGGGCGGCTTCTTGAACGTGCGCCCTTCGTAGCCTTTCCATCCGAAATCCACTCCTGCGTATACCGGGACATCATAACCGTTCAGTTCCCACACGCCCGGAACCGGAAAATCCACCCAGCCTTTGTCGTTGAAATCCGTCTTCCAGAAGCCTTCCGGACGTGCGTCCGCATGTTCCACCCAGTTGAATTTCCAGTTCCCGTTCAGGCTCATGAAGTTTCCGGACAGTTCTTTCATTCCTTTTGCCGCCAGTTCCGTACTTTCGTAGGCAAAAAAGTCGGTGTGCATGGGGGCACGGTTGACGGCATTGATCTCAGGGTCTTGCCACTCCTTGAATGTTTGTGCGTAGGCATGGCATGCGCATACGCCTAATATACCCAATAATATTCGTTTCATCGTATGTCGATTCTGTTTATAAATGTATATGATATGTTCTTTATTATAGACTTGGAACGACTGGTTTTATTGTGCCGTCTTCATTAAAAAACACACGGTCCATGCAGACTTCGCGGTGATAACCCGCTTCACGCCCCATCGTGATGCCGTCGGGGAACTTGAAGCGGTGGTAGACGATGTACCATTCGTCCGTGCCGGGCACTTGCAGGAAGGACTGGTGGCCTGTGGCATAAATGCCCTGGTCGGGCTTTTTGCAGACTACCACCCGGCTTTTCGACGGGTCGATCGGTCCGACGGGGGACTTGGAGCGCACGTAACGGACTTCGTAGTCCGCGCTCCGCGTGTCGTTTTTAGACCATGTGAAATAATAGTATCCGTCACGGTAAAAGACGTAAGGCGCTTCACTGTAATGCCGGTCGTTGTCGATGAGTATCTTCGTGGTGTTCGGTTTGACGGATACCATGTCGTCGTTCAGTTCACACACGGCCATGTAATAGTTGCCCCAGTACAAATAAGTCTTGCCGCTCACGGGGTCGGTGAAAACGTCCGGGTCGATATTCTGTCCGCGTTTCATTCCGCCCGGAAGTCCCTTCCCTATCAGCGGTTGGCCGCTGTCCTTGAACGGGCCGAGCGGATGGTCGGCTACCGCCACGCCCACTTGCTTCTCCGCCGTGTAGTAAAAATAATACTTGTAACTGCCGTCTGTTTGTTTTTTCTCGATGATGCAAGGTGCCCATGCGTTCTTTTTCGCCCATGAAACCTGTCTCAAATCCAACACGACACGCTCTTCTTTCCACGTTTTCAAGTCGGCGGACGAGAAAGCCTTGAAGCTCGTGCCGCCCCATCCCGGTATACCGTCCGTTGTGGGATAAACGTAGTATTTTTGCGTTTGCTCGGAATACAATATTTCCGGGTCGGCATAATAACCGGGGAACAAGGGGTTCCTCTGTATGGATGCCGTGGAAACGTATTTCCGTTTGTTCTTGCTCCAGTAAGCTTCAAGCTTGTCGGCCTCCTCGGTGGTCAGATGCACCACGGCCCCATGCTTGGGAGCGTTGAAATTCGTGGATTTCATCACTCCTTCGTTGAAACGTCCCAAGTTTTTAAATGTGATGAAGTCCGACGTTTCGGTAAAGGCGAAATTGTGCGGCGTGATACTATATACATCGTACATCAGCACCCATTTGTCCTCTCCGAGGCGTTTCCATACCGTGGGAGCCTCGCAAGATTTCGGTTCAAAATCGTACCAACGCGGATCGTATTCGTAGTCTCCGCTGATACGGTCGGAAACAGCCTGCTTGATACCCGGCTGTCCGTCGTGGGCCACATAGAAAAGATGGTACTTATCCCCTACTTTGGTGATGTCGCCGTCGATGGCCGAAACCGTTTCGTCTGGGTATTCGTAAAGCAGTTGGGGCAGGCTCTCGATACGGTCGAAATCATCGTTCACGTACACGTAATACAGTTTGTTGCGTTCGTTGCGGAAGCGCATGGTGTAGTAAATCATCAGTTTGCCCACCCGTTCGTCGTAGGTAATTTCGGGTGCCCATGCGCAACCTATTTCACTCAATCCGGCTGTCAGTTGGTCGAAACGGATGTTGGCGCGTTTCCAATTTACCAAGTCCCACGACTTCATCAGCACCAATCCCTTATTGTTTCCCCAACCGTACATGTTACGGTCGCGCTCCCACTCCGTTTCACGGTAGCCGTCGCGGCGGGCAAAGACATGGAGGTCGGTCATGGCCAAATAGAATGCACCGTCCGGTCCACGGTAGATATAGGGGTCGCGTATCCCTCTTTGGTAAGCAATCGTATCGCCGGCCAAGACGGGTTCCCCGTCGTTCAGAGCCGTGAACGTGTATCCGTCGCGGCTCAATGCCATGTAAAGGCCGTGCGTTTCGTCCTTGTGGAACACCATCAGGTAGGCACTCAGGTCTTTCTCCTGTGGCACGGCGTTTTTATAACGGAACCGGCGGAAAGCGGCTTCACCTTTCCCAATGGAAACCAACCCTATACGTAAGGCATAGAACCCTTTGTAGGCGTTGTGGTGCATGCCGGACACATCTATGCCTTCGGCCAGTGTGGTCCATTCCTTTCCGTCCTTTCCAACCGATATGGAGACGTGGTTGCCTTGGTTCTTTATCCGTACCGTGAACTGTCTGCCTAACGTGTTGGGCATTTCTGTCTTTTGTCCGGCGTGCCGGTAGACGGTGAATGTCTTGCCGTCCGACACCAGTCCGGCGTATGCTTTTTCGCTATAATAAAGCAGGAGTCCGGCTGTATTGTTTTTCCCTACCGTGACTTCAACTTGGGTTTCGTAGTTCTTGTCTTCTGCGGTAGCCAACAACAAACGGCCGTCTGCCGGAGTATTGCCTTTAGCCTTCAGCCGCAGTGTCCGGTTTTCGATGCTCACGGCTTTCGGGGCATATTCTTTCCAGAACGTCCATTGCAGGCCCAGTTTCGCTCCTTGGAAGTCGTCGGAAAGCTCCAGACCGTGGCGGATGGGAGCCTCTGCCTTGGGAAGCGTGCCTGCGGACTTGGCACGACACCATCCGTCCGGTGTCCACTCGATCGGTTCGATAAGAGTTTGACGTCCCAAAGTATGGTAACCTTTGGCGTATGCGTGGTACACCACCCACCAGTTTCCGTTTACGTCGTCTATCAGTGTGCCGTGTCCCCTGGACCACCAGCTTTCTCTTTCACTGTAAGTGTGCACCAACGGGTTGAACGGAGAGTTCTCCCACGGACCGAGTACGCTTTTCGAGCGTGCCGTCACGACCATGTGACTGGTGCCCGGTCCGGCAGTTCCGCCTTCGGCCGACGTGAGGTAATAGTAGCCGTTGTGGTAGTTCAGTTTCGGAGATTCCAGATACATGCCTTCCGTCCGCCAGTTCCGGGGATAGGGCCAACCGTCGTAGACCTTTTTCACCTCGCCCACCGTAGACAATCCGTCGTCGGAGAGCTGCACGACTTTGCCTTCGGAGAGATAGAGGTAACGTTTTCCATCCGCATCGGCCACATGCCCGGGGTCGATGCCGTTCACCTTCAAATCTTTCGGTGCGCTCCACGGCCCGCGGATGTTGTCCGCCCATATTACCCAGTTCGTCCCGGCAGCCGGATAATAGATGTAATACCTATTATTATACTTCACCAAATCCGGTGCCATGGCCGAGCCTTCCCATTGCGCCATGGCACGGCATACCGGTTCCCAATGTTCCAAGTCCTGGGAATGCCAGATGAGGAAGCCCGGCGCATAATAAAAAGGAGAATGCGTCATGTAGTAATCCTTCCCGTCGCGCAGGATGGTGGGATCGGGATAGTCTCCGGCAAGGATGACTTTCGGAAAGTCTTTTGCACAGACGGCCCAACTCAGTAAGGAGAACAAGACAAGAGAAACATACTTTTTCATAAATTCATCGTTGATTATTCTATTTCACTACATATTTCTTTCCGTCCATGATGTAGATGCCCTTATGCAGACCGCGCAGAGCCTCGGACTTCCTTACTTGTTTGCGAACCATCCGGCCGGACAAGTCATATACATCCACTTCTTTCATCAGGTCATTGTTATCCATGGCGGGAGCCGAGATATTGTCGCCTTTGTTCGGACCTACGTAATAAAGGCGGAAATTATCGGCAAACCAATATTGTCCGTTCCCGGTAATGACGCCGCTTCCCTTGATACCGATGACCAGGCTTCCGTTTTCCACATAAATTTCCGGTATGACCGTGGTGGTAGACAACGTGTTTTGAGCGATGTCCCATGTGTCGGTATCGGCATTGAAAGCAGCTTCCGCGTATACGCTGTCGCTGAATACGTAAACCGTGCTGTCGTTTTGGTTGATGTCGGGTACAATTTCGGTAGACACGTTGCGCGTCAAAGCATACAACTGCAACAGTTCCGGAGTCTTCGTACACCAAGTGGCAGCCTCCAAACGGTAAGCTCCATCGGGCAAAGCGACCTTGCTTTCTTGTGCCCCATAGTTGCCCAAAACTTGATGGTAATCGGTAGAAGAAGCGATGTTATTGCTTTCTTTTCCGGACCAGCTCCAACAATACAACCAAGTGTCGCCGCTCGTCGCTTTGGTACGTTCCTGACTGTCAGCCGTCGTTTGGCACTCCCAACCGTTGGCTACGGTGTTGATTGGCGTATTATTGTCGTCCACTGCATTTTGATAGATATTCGGATTGACAATGAAACTCGTCATGTCCAACGGGTTTTCTTTGGCGCTTTCTTTCACGTCCTGTGTCATGGCTTCCACACATTCCATCTTCAACAGTTCCGTGAATTCGTCGGCATCGATTTGGTCAATCTCATCGCTTTTCAAAAGTGCCACCACGTTTTTATACGCTTCGCTTTCGGTCAATCCGCCGATTTGGTCGGCCAAGGTTTTGGCTTTACCCAACGGGAAGCAGAGCGCGATGGAAGCTTTCAAGGCTTCGGTCGCATCGTTCAATACAGTTGTCTTCTCAACGATCCTTTTGTCCAAGTAATTTCCCCATGTCATCTTTTCCGCGTAAGCCGCAGCGTCCTCCAATGCCATGGAGAAATCGGCCGTAACCTTAGGTTGGGCTACCACCAGCCCTTCATTTAATTGACTGTCCAAAACGGTACCGTTGCTTAAGAGAGGCGTGAGGGTTTCATAATTTGTAATAATCGTGTTGCCTTCTTCCAACATGCGGTCCATATCCTCGATGGCTAATTGTAACTCTTCTTGTGTTCCGGATTCGATGAAGTCGGGATAACCGTCTTCCGGATCCAAGGCAAAACCGAGGTCGTCGCTGTCGTCGATACCGGCTTCCACCATCTTTTCATGCAGCAGAGCCGCTTCATCCAGTCGGGCTTGCAGACGGTCGCGGTAAGCAGAGATTACATCGCTCTTGATGTAATAAATGCGGAAGTTGTCGGCATACCAACTTTTACCGTTTCCACCTGTCGTGCCTACGCAAACCATACCGATATGAAGTTTACCGTCGCGCACTTCGAAGTTCTCTGTTTCCGTCGTTGTAGCCAGAGCGTCTCGTGCTTCTACATAGGTGTCCCAATCTTCGTTGCTTTCCGCAAAGGCGAAATCCACGCTGTCTGTCGAGGCGTACAAGAGTACGTTGGTCGCTCCGGCGTTTGTATAAGTGGCTGCTTTCAATATGTACAGTCCGTCCGGTAACTTCACCGCTCCTTCTTCGTCGTTTCCTATAGTTTGGCCATAGCGTGAGGGGTTCAGACGGGAACCGGTCCAACTGTTACAGAAGAGATCTGAATTACCTGTACCTTCCGTAGACGTGTACCACGTACCGTCCGCAGCCCCTTTGTCGCAATCCCAACCGGAAGGAGGAGCCATTTCCGATACGGTTTGGAATACGTTCGGATTGACAATGAAACTGGTAAGTTCTATCGGATTGTCATCGGATGCCGTAGAAAGGAACTCCGGAGTCATGGCTGTACGGCATTCTGCATTGAGAGCCTGTGCGGCCAAAGCCACATCGTCGTAAACCAATTCCGTGGAGGCCAACAATTCAGCTACTTTCTTGTAAGCTTCGGTTTCTGCCAAACCGCTGATACGGTCGGCCAATGCTTTGGCTTTCTGTAATGAATAGCTTAGGCTGATGTAAGCCATGGCATTGGATGTTGCCGTGTTCATGGCCGTGATGCCGTCGCCAATCGCTTCAGTGACTTCTTTCATTGTGGACAGTTTCAGAACCTCTTCCGCAGTTCCGATAGCGTCTTGCAGTTCTTGCTTTACGGCATCTGTCACATTATATGTCCCATCTTCCATTTGCGTCAACAGTCCGGTTGCTTTGGCCATGCTTGCTGTCAACTCAGCCCCCTTCGTACAAAGCCCTAAAGCTGTGGCTGTGTTTTCTTCGAGGATAACGGATGCGGCGGCGATTTCCTCCTCCGGAGTGTTTTCATTGTAGCTGCCGTACTGTTCGACGAGGGCGGTCAACTCGGAGGCAGACGCTATACCCAAAGTTTCCAATGAATCGCGCAACGTTTCCAATTTTGAGATTTTGACGGAGAAGGCATCAAACGCGCTTCCCTCGAAATACAGTTTGAAGTTGTCCCAACAAGACCATGTTTTACCCGCATTGGTATTGGATGCAATCCCCATCAGCATGTCGCTTCCGTCTTGTTGTACGGTGAATGTCACCTCGTTCAGATAGCTTTCGGGATATTTGGTCAGCCAAGCGTTCAACCCTTCCATACCGTCGGGCCATCCGTTCAACTGGTTGGCTACACTGGCATCTGCAGGTTCGCTGTACAGGGACTTCAGCTTCACCGAATCCTTTCCTGCAAACAGGTAAGCATTGATAACTTCCGTGCCGGCGTTGTAGGCCGCTCCATTATCATTTCCGCCTGCACGGTGGAACCCTTGTACCGTAAGTTTGTAATGACCGGCTTTCAACCCTAACACGTTTTGCGAGGCAGAATTATAAGACTGGAAGAACTCTGCATTCAACCATGTGGCATTCACGCCGGGAAGCGCAGTCCCGGCGTCCCACCCGTCCGTCGTACCGGTGGAGAAGTCTGCATTGGTGATGTAAGTGTCTGTCACATCAATCCATTCTTGTGCATACACAGTTCCCGTGCAAAAAGCAGTCCACGCCATTGTGGCCAACAGATGCTTGGCCCCTCTGCGCGGCAAATCCTTAAAAAAGTCGTTTTTTCCCATAATAGTAAAAAGTAAGGTTCAATCTTTTTCGGACTGTTACGGCTGAACCTGTTGGCCGTAACACCGATTCCAATCACGTTTTATATATAGGACGAACGACGGAGCGAAAATACCTAATTTGCCCTCGATTTTTTAACATTTGGTTCGAAATGCCTCTTAATTGTCAGGAGAAAGCGAAACAGACCTGCTTCCTTTACTGTTTTTTTCGTACCTTTGCGCCCAAATTATTAAGGTAGGGTATTTTTCTACATATAAATCAAACGTACACAAGAAGAAACCAATGGAAGAATCAAACAAGTCCGAATTAAAAGCAGAGTTGATATACGGGTTGAACGACCGACCGCCTTTGCGCGAAACTTTATTTGCAGCCTTGCAGCATTTATTGGCCATTTTCGTGGCTATCATCACCCCGCCGCTCATCATCGCCGGGGCTTTGAAGTTGGATATCGAGACGACCAGTTTCTTGGTTTCCATGGCATTGTTTGCTTCCGGCGTGTCCACGTTTATACAATGTAGGCGAATCGGAGGTATCGGTACGGGATTGCTGTGCATACAGGGTACGAGCTTTTCTTTCATCGGTCCTATCATTTCCGCAGGGCTGACCGGAGGTCTTCCCGTTATTTTCGGGGCTTGTATGGCGGCCTCTACAGTGGAAATGTTGATTAGCCGCTTATTGAAATATACCCGTAAAATCATTACGCCGTTGGTTTCCGGTATTGTCGTGACGCTGATAGGTATGAGTCTTATCAAAGTGGGGATTACGGCTTGTGGCGGCGGTACGGTGGCCAAAAGCAACGGGACTTTCGGTAGCTTTGAGCATGTCGGCCTGGCGGCTTTGGTTTTGTTGCTGATTATTTTCTTCAACAGAAGTTCGAACCGTTACCTGCGTATGAGTTCGATTGTCATCGGACTGGTCATCGGTTATGCGGTGGCTTGGTGTATGGGTTTGGTGGACTTTTCTTCGGTGCAGAGTTATGGAGGGTTCAATATACCTGTTCCTTTTAAATACGGCTTGTCTTTTGACTGGTCGGCTTTTATCGCTTTGGGACTGGTGTATTTGATTACGGCGATTGAAGCCTACGGCGACATCACGGCCAATTCACTCATCTCGGGAGAGCCGGTAGAGGGAAAGACGTTTGTGAAACGGGCTTCCGGAGGAATCTTGGCCGATGGTTTCAATTCCATGTTGGCCGGAGCGTTCAATTCCTTCCCGAACTCAGTCTTTGCCCAAAACAACGGGATGATACAGTTGACCGGAGTGGCGAGTCGTTACGTGGGATATTATATCGCAGGATTCCTTATTTTACTGGGACTTTTCCCAGCCGTGGGTCTAGTGTTCTCCTTGATGCCCGAACCAGTATTGGGCGGTGCCACGCTGTTGATGTTCGGCACAGTGGCTTCCGCCGGAATCCGCATTATCGCAGCTCAGACCATCGACCGCAAAGCCACGTTGGTGATGGCGTTGAGTTTTTCTTTGGGATTAAGCGTGGAATTGGTGCCCGAGATTCTTTCGCAACTGCCGGAAACAGTGAGAAACATATTCTCGTCCGGTATCACGACCGGTGGTGTCACAGCAATTTTGGCCAATGCCTTGATTCGCATTAAAGAATAGGCAGAAAGGAATAGAACGGATTTGGGCAAGGGTAAAAACAACCGGATAGAGGAAGAACAGCGTACGGTGGAATTGATGATTCGTCTCTACTGCCGCTACAAGGAAGGCCACAGGACTTTATGTCCGGAGTGTCGTGAAATGTTGGATTATTCCCGTGCACGTCTATCACGGTGTCCCTTCCAGAAAGATAAGCGTACGTGCCGTCTTTGCACCATACATTGCTACCGTCCGGACATGAAGCGACGCATCCGGAAAGTGATGCGATATGCAGGTCCGCGTATGTTATGGTATCATCCCCTGATTGCTTTGCGGCATTTATGGCGGGAATATAGGGGATAAAGCTACGATTATTCAGAAGGTTTTTGATAGTAATAATACCACCAATACGTATTTCCGTACATGCGCCGGCATTGGTTCGAACGTTCCGTCGCATGAGTATATTGCATACCGTAGTGGAGGAAGTCGTTCAGGTTTGTTTCTATTACGCTGTTTTTGTACGTAATGGCCGGAGTGGTATGCAAACGGTTATATAGAATGAGAGCCTCTTTGTAATGTAACGGGAGGTTGTCGTTCACTTCATGGCAACGTGGCAGTACGGTGACAAAAGCATCAAGGTTCTTATCCAACAGATAGGCGCAAAGCAAGTAGTCTTTTGCAGCAGCAGTGGCCGAAGGTCGTTGTGACAGAAGTTCGAGAAACCGGGTGTTGTCTTTCAAATTTTTCCCCGGCTTTCCCCCTAAATGTTTGTATAAGGCCTTCGTCCAATCATGAGCGTAGGTTGTATCAGACAAACTGGGCAACAGACCTTGGCTACCGTTATATTGAGGAAAATCGAAAAGCTTCTCGCCTAAAAGATTCTCACGGCTTAGTGCAAACACTCTCATGGCAGTCAGGCTTCGGTCTGTCTGCAATGATTTGGCTCCTACTTGCAACGCCAACGAGTCCTGCCCTTCGACGAGGTATCTCTCGGCTTTGAGCCGGTAGTGGTATACATCTTTCGTATTGGCTATGCTGTTTACCATGCAGAACTGCAACGCAAGCCATAGGAAATTCACCCATAGGAAGGAAAAAGCATTCTGTTTTCCGTTTTTACGGTCCGGGAAATGCAGAGCCATCCATGTCACAAGGATATACAAAAAAATACAGACCGTGAGCCATATCCAATTGGTGGACAATTGTACATTCCACCCTGTTTGAGGAACAATGGACGTAAGTAATCCCAACACGACGCACGACGGGAAATAATAGAGTGCATGGAAACGCAACGGATATACCATTATCCGCCGAAAAACTCCCTGCAATAACAGTAGCAGAAGGGTAATGATGACCGTTCCCCACAGCGGAGAATAGACGGTCTGCCCTTTCGACAACAAATGTTGTGCGGTAGCCAATAAATCAGCCTGCATCACAAACAGGTAAAGCAGGGAGAACAAGGTGAAAAGAGAACCGCATACCCATGAAATCATGCGTGCGGTTCTTTTCTTATATGTCGGTTTGTACATCCGGAATCCAGTTTCAGTTTATTTGTTTTTACTCTTATTTATTTTCCGTCTTTTTATCTTCTTGCGCCCTACGGAGTACCATGGCGGAACGTGCCGGAAGATAGAGTTTGAGCCATCCCTTTCCATCGCGGGCCAGAAGCGGGTCGAAGTTGGTCAAGTGGCGGAGGCTGTCATCATTCAATCCGTGTCCGCCGAATGCCGGCGCGTCAGTGTTCAGAATCACGTCGTAGGCTCCTTGAGGCACCATGAAGCCGTAATCCGTATACGAACGGGCATAGCTGAAGTTAAAGACAAATATGAGGTTATTACGGCTATAGGCCAATACTTGGTCGCCATCGTTATGCCAGATTTCCGTCACGGGAGATTTTTGGATATTTTTCTCCTTGCCGATAATATCCAACATCGCCTTGTCGAAGTCACCTAAATAATGATAGCACAACTCTTTATTATCTACAAGATTCCACTGTCTCCGGGCATACTTGTGACTCCATCCGTTACCCTCACGCGGAAAATCAATCCATTCCGGATGACCGAACTCATTACCCATAAAGTTCAGATAACCGCCGTTGATGGTGGAAGCCGTAAGCAGACGAATCATTTTATGCAAGGCTATGCCGCGTTCTACGGCGTAGTTCTCATCTCCTTTTTTGAAGTGCCAATACATGTCGGCATCTATCAAGCGGAAAATGATAGTCTTGTCGCCCACCAAAGCTTGGTCGTGGCTTTCACAATAAGATATGGTCTTCTCGTCAGCCCGTCGGTTCGTCACTTCCCAGAACATGCTGCTGGGTTTCCAGTCCTCGTCCTTCTTTTCTTTAATGGTCTTTATCCAATAGTCGGGAATGTTCATGGCCATGCGGTAGTCGAATCCGTATCCACCGCCTTTGAACGGGGCAGCCAATCCCGGCATGCCGCTCACTTCCTCGGCTATGGTAATGGCTTTGGGGTTGACTTCGTGAATCAATGCGTTGGCCAACGTCAGGTAACAGATGGCATTGTCGTCCTCATGCCCGTTGAAATAATCCCCATAGTTGCAGAACGCCTCGCCCAACCCGTGGCTGTAATAGAGCATAGACGTGACACCGTCGAAACGAAAACCGTCGAAATGGTACTCGTCCAACCAGAATTTGCAGTTGGACAACAGGAAGTGTATGACTTCGTTCTTGCCGTAATCGAAGCACAAACTGTCCCACGCCGGGTGTTCGCGCCGTCCGCCCGAATAGAAATACTGGCAGGGGTCACCGGCAAAGTTGCCCAAGCCTTCCACTTCGTTCTTCACGGCGTGGGAGTGCACGATGTCCATAATCACGGCGATGCCCATTTTATGTGCCTCGTCGATGATTCGTTTCAGTTCCTCCGGCGTACCGAAACGGCTGGAAGCTGCAAAGAAACTCGATACATGATAGCCGAAACTTCCGTAGTAAGGATGTTCCTGTATGGCCATGATTTGTATGCAGTTGTACCCATCGGCAGCGATGCGGGGCAGCACGTTTTCACGGAACTCATTGTAAGACCCGACTTTCTCTGCATCCTGCGCCATACCGATGTGGCATTCATAAATC
>OJLA01001618.1_pt1 | contig 14685 bp, 8 predicted proteins | sample 1596611 | NCBI WGS metagenome assembly OJLA01 (sample SAMEA4350168, study PRJEB24818) | metagenome | biome: human; feature: gut; material: faeces | place: Denmark | collected 2013-09
CAGTAATACCTGCTCTGGTCGAATATTTAAAGCCCAAAGATTTGATACCGTCGAGCATCTGCGCGGTAGCGGTAGCACCTAAACGGTCGTAGCACTTTGCGATGATGTTGCCAAGCTGATTTTTGCCGACCGGATAAGCTTTCGGGTCTTCGTGTGCTTTTAACAGTTTTTCTTTGGATACGCAGTTCATATTGATCAGCGTACCGCCTGCCTGCTCATGCGCATGGATCAGTGCAACGAGGGCGTCCACACCGCCGGAATGCTGAATCAGTCCGGTGTCGATATCCAGATGCAACGGAGCAGAGTTGCCGTAGCCCGCCTGTGTCAGTGCTACCGCATTTGCCTTTAAAACCGGCGAAAAGGTATCCACACCTCTCGCAAAGCCGGGATCCGGTTCAGAAGAATGGGAAATCGCATCTCCTGCAAAGCGGCCGTTGGGCGTTGCCTCCAGCGTCTTTCCATAGGCATACACATCTCCGTGGGAGAACAGTCCGGGAACGATCATCAGATGATGCTTCCTGGTCGGAGAGCCCTTGCACAGTGCTACATAATAGTCCCGGATGCGTACTGCCCAGTCCTGGGCGCGGGAGCCGGGAGAACCGAAACGGCGGATGTTTTTGAGCATCAGGCGTTCTCTCTCTGCGCCCTCATAGTTGGTATCCAGCAGTTCGAAGAGTCGATCCCAGGTTAGCTTCTTTTCTTCTACAACACGCTGTTCGATCGCCGCAAACGAGTCCGCTACGGTGGCCAACGCAATGCCGTCGATATTCAGATCCAGAATGTCCACGCCGCCGTTGGAGCAGTTTAACCCCCGTTCGATCGGACCGTGCATGAACAGATTCAGCACGATTTCCGGGCGGTTTCTCTGCATGACCTCGTAATGCTTGTCATAGCCAGCCTTGACGCATTCCACCATCGCCTGCAAATGATAAGTGAAGCGCTCCCAGAGTAGATCCAGGTCGCGTGTTTCCTGCGCTTGCAGATCCTTTAACCCATAGTGCAGGGCAACCGCCATGTTCACGCGGGTTACATCCTGCAGCGGATATTCCCGTCCGGGGATCGCCACCCAGTTGCAGCCGCATTTGACACGCATCCGTCCCAGCTCTACTGGAAAGCCGTTTTTGGAAAAACCCTCGCTGATGCCTTTTTCCAGCGAGTAGCATACACCGTAGCCATCCTCTATCGTATATTCTACCGACCTTTTTAACAGAATCTCCGGCTCCGGTCCCTGTCCTGCGATGGGTGCATGGACGCGAATACCGAGGTTGGTCGGGATCTTTAACAGGTGCATTGCATCCAGAATCAGGAACGACAGGCGGCTCGTCACTTCCCGGTCTCCTGCCGGCGTCAGTCCGCCGATCTGGGTGTAATGCGTATCGTTGAAGAACAGGCTGGCAATCATCCAGACTGCCTCTTCTTCCGTCAGGATACCGCTTTCGATATCCCGTTCAAAATATTCTTCCAGAAGCGTATCCAGCGCCCCCAGCGCACCGCCTGCATAAAACGTGCGATCCACCGCCTGGAAATGTGCTAAAAACTGCACTGCTTCCCGGAAGGTGCGGGGCTCGTGCTCGCACAGCTCACCGTTTACCTTTGCAATCGCCAGATAATTGTCTCTCAAAAACGGATCACTTTCCTTTGCAGCCAGCTCCTGCGCATAAACCTGATGCGCCTTTACCCACTCCAGGATCCCCAGCACAAGCTGCTCCTCTCCCTCATAAAAATCAGGATCCGGCGGATTGTTTTTCTTTCTGTAATAACGAATCTTTTCCAGAAGTCCCTTCCAGCCCTCTCTTAAACCGATCTCCATGTCCGGGCACAGATGGTTCATACCGCCGAAGCCCGCCTGTGTGATGCGGTACTTTTTGATGGTCTCATCCAGCTCGTGGGGTTTGTCCTCATCCGCAATTCCAAACGGTGCGAACCGGTCGAATGTGCCCACCCAGCAGCATGCCAGCGCGCTGTTGGGATTGATATATTTCGGCATTTCATTTAAGAAACGTCTGAAATTTCGCCCGATACATGCACAACCGTGTACCAGACCGTCCTCGCAGGTTTCCGGCTCAAAAGTAAATTCCGGAAAATCAATAAATCCGTGGTCATTGATATCGATGGACCCATGCCGTGCAAGCTTTGCATCGTTGATCTTTAGCTTATCCCGATGCATCCCCTCAATCAGCTGCAGGTATAACGGCGATACCTTCGTCTTCTCCGTATTCATACACTTCCCTTTCTAATCGAATCACTGGAATCCATACTTCTTTTTCAGCATTTCCACCTCGTCCTTTAGCGGAACGGTCCCCTCAAACACGTTCTGTGCCTCCAGCGCCCTGTACTTAGAATTTCCCAGCTTGTGGTACGGCAGAAGCTCTGCTTCGATCTGCTGCCACCGGTGTAAAAACTCTGCGATCTTTTCCACCTGATCATCGTTCATACCCGGAATGTAGGGATAACGGACGAAGATGTTTTCGCCCCGGTCGGCAAGCCTTGTAAAGTTTTCCAGAATCCGTCCGTTCTCCACTCCGGTGCAGGCTTTGTGGACATCGGCATCCATTGCCTTGATGTCGTATAAAAACAGATCCGTATAGGGCAGCACCTGTTCAAAGGATTCCCACGGGACATTTCCGGCAGTATCCACCGCGGTGTGTATGCCTGCCGCCTGACAGCCCTTTAACAGCTCCGTCAGGGCATCCGGCTGCAGCATACATTCTCCCCCGGAAAATGTCACGCCGCCCTTTGACTGGTCGAAATATCCCTTATTTTCCAGAATCTCTTTTAAGATGCTGTCCGTATCCCGCCATTCTCCGACGCTGACCAGTGCATCCGCATAGCATTCCTCACAGCATTTGAAGCAGTGGATACATTTGCTTCTGTCGATCCAGTGTCCCGTCTCGTCAAAGACCTGCGCCCCCACCGGACAGACCTCCCGGCATGCCATACAGCCAATACAGCGGTCCGGATAGAGTAAAATTTCCTTTGCGGCATGGATGGATTCCGGATTGTGGCACCAACGGCAGTGCAGGCTGCAGCCCTTGAAAAAAACTACAGTCCGCACGCCGGGCCCGTCATGAACGCTGAAATGCTGAATATTAAAAATATTCGCTTTTATGCCCATTTTCCTGTTACACACACTTCCTTCGATACGCTCTGATAAGATACAAGCAGAGTCTTTGTCTCCTCATCCCAGGAGCTTTCCAGAACAACAGCTTCGCCGTCTTCGTCAATCGCCTTGATGTCTGTGGGCTGCTTGGGCAGGCGCACTCTGGTGAATGCCTTGATCTTATCTGCGGTTTTGAGTCTCAACATTACACCGTTTTCTGTTGTCTCGCCTTCTTCTACGCGGGCAGAGGTTCCGACAATACGGAAATCTTCGCCTTCGATTTTGGAAAAATCAAACAGCAGGGCTACATCATCCGGTGCAACATCTTTTTCATGGATAATTGCATAATCGTTTGTCATCAGATCCGCATAAACGCCTGTAAATACCTTCTTCTCGTCGCTTACGCTCTCTGCCATAACGGAAGAAATCACATAAGGTCCGCGATGGAGGGTCAGGTCGTTTCTGTAGGTCCAGGTGATGCCGGTATCTGCCAGCGTCTTCTGAACCAGGCTGCGGTACTGATCTGCCAGCTCTTTACTTAAGCAGATTCTTGCAGGAAGCTCCTTCCAGACAACGATCTTGCCGGCGCCAACTTCATGTACGCCTTCCTTGGGATCTCTCCCCAGTCCGGCCAGCTCGAACAGATGCTCTGCAGGATTTGCATAGCCTCTCTGTCCCCACCATGCGTCGATCTTATGGAACGGGTCACTGCCATCGCCGACATAGATCAGCGTGCCGCCCTCTCTGATCCAGGAAACAACGGCTGCGTTTACGTCCGGTGCATCGGGTTTCATATATTCATAGCTCAGTACGAGACACTTGTAATCCTCCAGATATCCGGCAAAACGACGCACGTTGTCCAACTGAACCGGATGGATCGGCAGACCGTATTTTACAAGGGGCATTGCCACGCCGAAGAAGTTCGGGAATGCTGCGCTCTGAATAAAGTCGTACATCAGGGAATCCTTTTCCCCGATCTCCTTCATCAGCCTGGCAGCTGCTTCTTCATCCACGGGATTACCGGAGTTTTTGTGCATTGCAGCTCTGAAACGGTCGCCCAGTTCTTCGCCGTCCACGATACCGTCCGGGAAGGTTCTCTGGAACAGTCCGCTGTCGGACATAAATACGCCTACCCCGTCTGTACCTCCCTCAAAGAGGATATCGCTCTGCTCCATGTCACCGAAAAGCTGGAACATGCCGGACAGCAGCGTGGAATAGCTCTGAGGGATCGGCTTGGACTGGTCGGTCTCGAAGCTTGTTTCAATCTTTTCTGCAATTCTGGGCTGGAATCTTGGGTAGCGTCCGTCAAATACGCGGTGAGGCCACGGGCAGATCTCATAATGCCAGATATGCGGATGCAGCAGGGATGCCACTGCGGTTCTTCTGTAGTTGTATTCGTAATTCTCCCAGGTATAGGAGGGAAGGTCTTCGATGGGGTCATTTAAAAACCACATCCGGCGGCCGGTGCCCTTTACCAGCTCCTGCATCACACCATACTCCAGATATGCCGTTTCAAAGGTACGCTCTTTGTATACACCCTCGTAAACGTTCGCTTCACGGCTCGTACCGGTCCAGATCTGCGCGATGTAGCCATCTACCGTCGGAATACTGATCAGCTCAGCCTCCGGGCTCATGATCTTCCACTGAGTGTAGTTTAACAGACTGTGCGTTGGAACATAGAAGCGCAGATCCTTCTGATATTTCACCTTTGCGTATTCCTTCAGCGCCGCACTCACGCGGTCGATGGTTCTCTTATATAAATAAGCCTTCAATCTTGCACACTTATACTGTGCATCCAGACTTTCATGCTGAGGCTTCCAGGGTTCTTTGTAATAAATTTCATATTCTCTCTTGAACGCTTCTGAGTAACCGCTCTTATCCCAGAACTCCGGCTCTTCCACATGGATTGCTTCCACGCCGGCATCTACGGCAACCTTCAGACGATCTGTCAGATATTCCGAAAAGGAAACCGTCGGAACCATATAGGGTACCGTCGGGTTATGGATCACGTCTTTGCCGTTTCTGTCCACCTGACCTTCATCCCAGTGCTTTCTGCCATCCCACTTGCCGTCCAGATATTCCTGATATTCGCCCCATGCGATACCGGTCATCAGATGGATGACATAGCCCTTTTCTCTGTACTGACGGATTCTCTCCGGCATTGTCGGATCGATTCCGTACACCATGATAAAGTCACAGCCAAGGTCTACCGAAGGCCGGATCTCCCCGCTTGCCTGATAGCCTGTCAATTCCTCTTTTTTCGATCTGATATAAGCCATTTATATACCCTCCCATTTATCCGGTCCCCACCCGGAATGTGATTCTGTATGATCTGTATGAATAAAAAGAATGTGCCTTGGCACATTCTCGCGCCGAGGCGCGGTTGCTTCAGCAACCATCTACCCTTGCGCCGAGTGCGCATCCTCGCGGAGCGTTTTTATCGTATGGAAACGAAGTTTCCTATACGATGAAAAAAGGGCGGGAAGCTTCCCTTAATCCAATGAAATCCTTCCTTGCATTAAGTTCCGTTTCCCGCCCTGATCCTTATTTCTCAGAGAACGTTACCTGTTATACTCTGTATTTTATATTGTAATCTGTCTCCATTGATAAGTTGAATTCTGTCTTAGTAAGCGAAGTCATCTCTGGTCTTAGACTGTTCGGTCATGTAGTCCAGGAATTTCTCCATCTCACCGCCATTGTTTGTCTTTAAGTATTCCTGATAGTCAAGAATGATCTGTCTTGCTTCTTCTTCGGTATCAGCGAAGAATGCACGCTCAATGTATTCTTTTTCTTTTACATCATCGAATGCCCATTCGGAGAAGTCGGAGTAGTTCTCATATCCAGGAGCCATAGCATCGATAGCATAACCCTTAAGGATTTCTACAGGATGAACTTTCTTATAAGCGGTGATGTACTCGTTCTCAGCATCAGCTTCGAAAGGAGCGGACTCGCCAAACCACTTGGCGTTCTTCTTTGCAACATAGCTTCTGCCTGCCATGTAGCCGATACCTCTCTGACGCAGTTCTTTGGTAACAGAATCAGAATCGGTTGCATAACGCTCGGCCAGTTCAGCAGTCATACGAGGCTGTCCATCTGCATTCAGCTCGTAGGTATCGCCTTCGAAGCCGTAGCAGATCAGCTTTGTGCCTTCTTTGCTGTTTACATAGTCCAGCCATGTCATAGCAGCATCGATGTTGGTGCAGGTGGTAGGGAAGATAATAGCAGGAGATCCGCTTCTACCTTCGGATTCAACCTGAACCTGTGCAGAACCGTCAGAGTAGTTCAGAGGTCCAACCCATGTGTAGCGCATTTCAGGATTGCTGTCATACAGACCGCTCTGCTTGGTTGCATCGATGGTTACACCATACTGTGCGCAGGTAAACAGTGCAGTACCGTTGCCGACTTTTTCTTTTGCAGCATCATCCGTTGTTGTGAAGCACTCTTTGTCCAACAGTCCGTCATGAACCATCTTCCATACAACCAGATTCTTGTTTACATAGTTTTCGCTTAACTTATCATAAGTTACGTTTCCGTCAGCATCCAGTGAGTAGCCAGTCAGCTTCTTCTCATTGTAGCTCTGTAAGTAGTTATCATAGGACCAGCCGTTATGGAAGGTGGTAGCAACGATACAATCGTTGCCGTTTACATCCTTAAAGCCATAGTCCTTTGCTTTCTGCATGAAGTCCAGCAGCTCTTCCGTGGTCTTGATGGAAGTAGGATCGATACCCAGAGCTTCCGGAACGTCGCCACGAACGAATACACCGTAGTTCCACATTGCGATATCTTCTACATCACCTGCAACCTCGGTAGGCAGAACGTATCTTGCACCATTGAAGGAAGGATCGTCGATATCATTTTCCAGATATTTCTGGCTGATAACACCTACATCCCATGCATCAGAGATATTAGGATAGTTGGGAAGCATGTCTTTGATATCAATCAGACGGCCTTCTGCGCCAGCCTTTTTGATGATCCCAGTCGAACCGGAGCTGCCCCCCCAGTAAGGCGCATTGATCATATCGGGCATATCGCCGGAAGCGAACATCATGTTCAGCTTCTCATCTTCACTCATCATGATTCCTTCAAATTCTACGGTAACGCCGATCTTGTCACGAATTGCAGCTGCAACCTCGTTGTTATACTGATCGTCAGCAGTGTTGAAGCCGCCGTTCCAGCATACCAGCATCTTCAGCTGAACATCGTCAAACTTCTTATACTTGTTTCCGTCCTCGTCTACGTAATAGTCACCGTCTTCTTCGGTGTCAGCCGCAGCTGTGTCATCCTTTGCTGTATCCTCCGATGCAGCGGGTGTTGTGGATGCAGAACCAGTGTCTGCGCTGCTTCCGCAGCCTGCCAATGCTGTAGCCGCCATTGCTGCGGTCAGCACCAGTGCTAATGCCTTTCTCTTCATACCTATGTCCTCCTATTTTATTGACAAACGGCAGCAGAAACCCCCGTCCTGCATTGCCGTATGTTTCAAGTTGTAACAATAGAATGCACACTCTGCAAGCATTCTATTGTCATGAATAACAGCTGTCGCCGTTTTTGTCTCAGGCATCAGCCCTTGACGGATCCTACCATAACGCCCTTTACATAATATTTCTGTAAGAACGGATAGATCACAACGATGGGCATCGTCAGGATCATTACGAATGCCATCTGCAGAGACTGAGAGGTAAAGCTTGTTACATTACCAAGCTGTGTTTCCTGTCCTGCCTTGATCTGGCTAGAAGCAGTTGCTTCGCTTAAAATCTTCTGTAATACGGTAGCTGCCGGATACAGAGCTGCTTTACTCTGATAGTAAGCACCTGTGAACCAGTCATTCCACTTGCCGACACCGATGAACAATGTCAGAGTTGCCAGGATCGGCTTGGAAAGAGGAAGATAAATCCTGCTCAGGATGGTCCAGTCATTTGCACCGTCCAGCTGTGCGGATTCTCTTAATTCTCCCGGAATCGTTGCAAAGTTACTTCTCAGCAAAACAAAGTTGTAAAAGCTATATAATCCAGGAATGACATACAGCCAGAAGCTGCTGGTCAGTTTCAGGTCACGCAGCACCATGTAGTAAGGAACCATGCCGCCGCCAAAGATCGTTGTAAAGTACCAGAAGAAGTTCATGAGGCTTCTTCCCGGCAGCGTCTTGATGCTCAGTGCATAGGCAGCAAGTGCGGTGACGATCAATCCTAAAACGATCGATAAGATGGTTGCCGAAACAGAGATCAGCAGGGAGGTTCCGATGGTCGGATCCTCAAATGCCATCTGGTAGTTCTCCAGTGTGAAGGCTCTCGGCCAGATCCACACGCCGCCTCGCATGAAGTCACGTCCTGTATTAAAGGAAGCGATCAGCACATACCAGAAGGGATAGAAAGTTACAATTCCCAGTAGGGCCAGGAATGTGTAGTTAAAAGCTTTAAATATTTTACGGCCTCTTGACTCTTTGATTTTCATGTGTTTTCCCTCCTCCTTTTACCATAAGCCTACTTCGGTGTATTTCTGGGTCAGGTAGTTCGTACCTGCCACCATGATCAAGGAGAACACGGATTTAAACAAGCCGATGGCCGTCGCGTATTCAAACTTGCCATATCGGATACCGGTTTGAATGATGTATGTATCAAGTACCTGAGAGATCTGGTTATTTGCCGGCTGCTGCAGCAGAAGGATCTGATCATAGCCTGCATTTAACATGCCGCCTACTGCCATAATGAACATAATGCCGATGGTGACGGAAATTTCCGGGATCGTGATATGCAAGGTACATTTCCAGCGGCCTGCGCCGTCAATGGATGCTGCTTCATACAATTCCTGATCCACACCGGTGATGGCTGCCAGATATACAATAGAGCCCCAGCCTACGTTCTTCCAGAGGTCTGAGAAAATAACCAGCGGAAGAAATGCATTTTTCTCACCCATTACGAAGATCGCTTCTTTTCCCATCATCTGACGGATGTCATTGAAGATACCGCCGTAGGGTGTAAAGATTGTCGTCATCAGCTGTACTACTACGACCCAGGATACGAAGTTGGGCAGGTAGCTCAGGGTCTGAACGGTCTTTTTGAATCGTTCTGCTTTTACTTCATTTAACAGAAGCGCCAGGATGATCGGTGCCGGGAAGCAGACGACCAGCTTCAGGCTGGTGATTACCAGAGTGTTCTTAATGGTCATCCAGAACTCCGGTGATGTAACGAACTTCCTGAAATGCTTGAGTCCAGCCCATTCGCTTCCGAAGATTCCGAGGTCAAACCGATAGTTCTTAAAAGCAAGAACAATGCCTGCCATCGGCGTATAGCAGAATACAAGCAGCCAGACGATGCAGGGAAGGAGGAACAAATAGAGCATCCAGTGCCGTTTTATTTGTATCCTTAGTTGTTTCTTGTTTTTCTGTTTCTGCTCTGCGCTGATGGCAGGCTTTGCAATTGCTTTTGCCATGTTTTCCTCTCCTTTTTATACCGTAAGGTGGATCACTCCCCGATCGCAGCTCTGTCCTTTCCCCATCACACAGAGCGCGCTCCCTTGCAAGACCAGCCACTCAATACAAACATGACAAATAGTACTCAGTCGTCTCATCCGCATCTCAGGCTTGCTTATTTTGTCTTGCCCCTTGTGAACACTATGTTACCACATTTTGTTCACTTTGCAAGCCTTTTTTAATAAATTATGTCTATTTTGTGAATTATGAATAACTTTGCTACGTGAATTATGTCGCTATCGACATAGCAAATATAGCAAAGCACAATTTGACTTTCTAATCAAATCATGGTATAGTTTTTATAGGTAGTGCGGTAAAGAGTATTGTTTTTGTTAGAATTATCATTTTTCTATAGTATTTTACAGACTATTAAGAAAATATTTCAGGATATTTTTTATTATTATCAGATTTTTTCTCATACCGCAGCATAGCATACATAGCAAAGTAAAATAGAAGTTATATAGAAGGATTACTTCGGAAATGAGGATTTTATATGGAAAAGACAAATCAACCCCTTTATCAGCAGCTCATGGAGGATGTTCGTTCCCAGATCGAAAACAGCCTGCTGCTTCCGGGCGATAAGCTGCCGACAGAGCGGGAATTCATGCAAAAATACAATGTCAGCCGGATTACGGTTTCCAAGGCCCTGAACGAATTAAAGGCAGAGGGTCTGATTACCCGCTTTCCAAATAAAGGCTCTTTTGTCGCCAGAAGTGCTTCTCCCCTTGCTGCTGCGGCTCAGGTCCCGCTGGAAGCTCCCAGTGTCCTGCTGCCGGCTTCTGCCTCCGCGCAGCTTCCTGCTGTCCCGGAAGGCAGTACCTCTGATACTGCTTTTACCGAGATTGCCTGCATCCTGCCGTCCATCTCCGATCAGTTTTCGTTATCCATGGTAAATGGCATACTTTCTGCATTTCCCATGGATTCCTATATCTGTCACCTTTTCCAGAGCTTCAATTCTTCTCTGGAAAACCGGTTGCTGCAAAAATGTATCGACACCGGCATCAGCGGAATCGTTCTGTTCCCTCAGGATCAGCCATTTTTCAGCGAGCAGCTGCTTTATCTGCTGCTGCAGAAATATCCCCTGGTCCTCATCGACCGGAATCTTCCGCGTCTGGATACCAGCTATGTCATTGGGGACAATAAAACCGGCGGTGCACTCTGTCTGCGTCATCTCCACGCCCTCGGACATCAGCGCATCTGCTTCGTCTCTTCTGCCCGGCGGAATACCTTCACGGTTCGCTCCCGTATCGACGGCATTTTGCAAGAAGCGGAGGCACGCAATATTCCGGAATCCTCCATTACGATCTGGGATTTCTTCAACAAGCATCAGCCCTACGTTCACTATCAGAAGCAAATGATGAAGCTGATCCGGGAGGAGCGCATCACTGCCTTTATTGCAGCAGAATCCACTACCTGCGCCTATCTCTACAGCCTGTTTGCCACAATGAACCTCCGGGTTCCTGAGGATATCTCCCTGATGTCCTTTGATAAACCGCTGGTAGAATCCCAGCGTCCCGATTTCTTTACCCACATTAGTCAGTCCGAATATCTGATGGGAAAAGAAGCCGGCACGATTCTGAAACATCAGATCGAAACCCGTGATCCGCAGGTGACACACCGTGTGATGTCGCCTCTTCTGGAGGTTCGCAAATCCACAAGGGCGATTGTGCTGTAGCTTTTCTGCCTTTGTTGACACATCAACAAATATATGTTATGCTTTCCAGGCCGACTTGGGAAATCGATCGGCCACGCAGCCCAATGGGCCTGCGGAATGGAGGTAACGAATCACATGAATCAGATACAGATTATTACAGACGCGGGATCGGATATCATCGACTGCTCCCGCCCGGACCTGACCGTCCTTCCGATGACCATCCGTTTTGGCGATGAAGAATATTTGGACGGCGTCAACTTAACCCACAGACAGTTTTATGAAAAGATGATCGAAACACAGGCGCTGCCGACCACCAGCCAGCCTTCCCCCTATGCCTTCGAGGCTGCAATCAGAAAAATCCATAAACAGGGCGACATTGCACTGATCATCACGATCTCCTCCAAGCTCTCCGGAACCTGGCAGAGTGCCAACATCGCCGCAGCCGAAACCGGCGGAGAGGTTTATATCGTAGACAGCTTAAACGTTGCCGTCGGGGAAAAGGCCATCGTGGAATATGCATTGCGCATGAAGGATGCCGGCACAGATATCCACACCATCGTAGAGACCCTGAACCATGAAAAAGAAAATCTGCGAGTGATCGCTCTTTTGGATACCCTGGAATATCTGCAAAAAGGCGGCAGAATTTCCAAAACCGTTGCCATCGCCGGAAGCCTGCTTTCCATCAAGCCGGTGGTCTCCGTTGTGGATGGTGAGGTTGCACTGCTGGGTAAGGCACGGGGCTCCCGCCAGGGCAACAACTTCCTGATCCAGCAGATTCAGAAGGACGGCATTGATTTTTCCCGGCCGTTTTTCCTGGGCTACACCGGGTTAAGCGACGCGCTGCTGCAGAAATACATTTCCGACAGCGCAGAGATCTGGAAAGAGCATGTCGATCATCTGCCCATCGGAACCATTGGAGGCGCCATCGGAACCCATGTCGGTCCCGGAGCCATCGCAGTGGCGTTTTTTACAGAAAAATAATCTTTGAACTTAAGGGGGATCCTCCTCCAAAAAAAGCAAAAGCACCTCAACCTTTCTTAGATCGGTTGAGGTGCTTTCTTTCTGACAACAGGATCGGTTCAATCCTCCTCGATATGCTCCAGTCCCTGATTGATGATCGTGCGGACATGTCCGTCCGCCAGGGAATAAAAGATGGATTTGCCTTCTCTTCTGCTTTTAACCAGTTTATTCTGTTTTAAAATGCGCAGCTGATGGGAAATCGCCGACTGCGTCATCTGCAGGGCTGCTGCAAGGTCGCAGACACAGACCTCCGCTTCAAACAAAACAAACAGAATCCGGATACGGGTAGAATCTCCAAATACCTTATAAAGCTCCGCCAGATCATAAAGCTCTTCTTCTTTTGGAAGCTTTTCCTGTACGATCCTGAGCAGTTCTTCATGAACCTCCGTTTCTTCACAGTGATCCATTTCCAGTTCTTCTTTTTCCTGCATGGTTCTCTCCATTTTCTTTACAGCTTTTTCACATTCAGGGCGCGGATCGCATTGAGCACGGCGATGACCATAACGCCAACATCTGCGAAGATCGCCGCCCACATATTCGCAATGCCAAGTGCGCCGAGGATCAGGCAGACCACTTTAACACCGATTGCAAAATAAATATTTTCATAAACAATTCTCAGGCACTTTCTGGAAATTCTGATGGCCTTGGAAATCTTTAACGGATCATCATCCATCAGAACAATATCCGCCGCCTCGATCGCTGCATCCGAGCCCAGTGCTCCCATTGCGATGCCGATATCCGCACGGGAAAGCACCGGTGCATCGTTGATGCCGTCTCCCACAAAGGCAAGCTTTTCCTTTTCCCCTTTTTCATCCAGAAGCTTTTCTACCTGCGCTACCTTGTCGCCGGGCAGAAGCTCGCTGTGTACCTCATCAATACCGAGTTCTTCCGCAACCTGACGTGCTACCTCCCGGCGGTCGCCGGTCAACATGATCGTCTTTTTCACGCCGCATTTTTTCAATGCCGCGATGGCTTCCTTTGCATGAGGCTTGATCTGATCCGAAATCAGGATATGTCCGGCATATTTGCCATTCACCGCCATGTGAACAACGGTTCCGACGCTGTGACATTCCATACAATCCACACCGAGCTTTTCCATCAGCTTGCTGTTGCCTGCAGCAACTCTCACGCCATCCACCTTTGCAGTCACACCGTTGCCGCTGATCTCTTCGACATCCGTTACACGGCTCGGATCCAGGGGCTTGCCGTATGCCTTCTTAAGGCTCTTGCTGATCGGATGGGAGGAATGGCATTCCGCCAGCGCTGCGTATTCCAACAGCTTCTCTGTATCCATGGAAGAATGATGCACACCGCTTACTTCGAACACGCCCTGCGTCATGGTTCCTGTCTTATCAAATACAACATATTTGGTTTCGGAAAGTGTTTCCAGATAGTTGGAGCCTTTTACCAGAACACCTGCGTTGCTCGCACCGCCGATTCCGGCAAAGAAGCTCAGAGGAATACTGATGACCAGCGCGCACGGACAGCTGATTACCAGGAAGGTCAGCGCCCTCATAACCCAGTCGCCCCATTCCGGTGTCATTCCAAGAAACAGCAGCCGTACAAGGGGAGGTAAAATTGCCAGCGCCAGAGCTCCGTAGCAGACCGCAGGCGTATAGTATTTTGCAAATTTGGAAATAAAATTCTCGGATCTGGATTTTTTGGAGCTTGCATTTTCTACCATATCCAGGATCTTCGATACCGTCGATTCGCCAAACTCCTTTGTCGTCCGGATTTTCAGCACGCCGGACATGTTGATGCATCCGCTAATAACTTCGTCCCCAACGCTAACTTCCCTCGGAAGGCTCTCACCAGTCAGGGCGCTGGTGTTTAAGCTTGTGCGTCCCTCTTCGATCACGCCGTCAATCGGCACCTTTTCTCCGGGCTGTACAACGATCACGCTGCCGATTCCAACCTCATCCGGATCAACCTGCTCCAGTGTTCCGTCTTCTTTTTCGATATTCGCATAATCCGGACGGATATCCATCAGCTCACTGATGTTTCTGCGGCTCTTACCCACCGCATAGCTCTGGAACAGCTCACCAATCTGATAAAAGAGCATAACGGCAACGCCCTCTTTATAATCCCCCAGAAGGATCGCGCCGATGGTCGCAACCGCCATCAGAAAGTTTTCATCAAAAACCTGTCTGTTTAAAATACCTTTCCAGGCCTTTAACAAAATATCATGGCCGATCACCAGATACGGAATCATAAACAGCACAAATTTCAGCCAGCCATCTATCGGAAGCAGGCTCAGTACAACCATCAACACTGCTGCCACGATAATTCTGGTAAATACTTTTTTCTGTTTCTTATTCATGCCTTCACCCCTTTCAGTAAAAACATCAAATCTGCAGACTGTCCATGATGGGTACAGCCTGCAGATTTGTCTTCTTTTACAGGAAGATCTCGCAGTCATCCTCTACCTTTTTGCAGTTCTTGTAT
>OJLA01001620.1_pt1 | contig 14670 bp, 14 predicted proteins | sample 1596611 | NCBI WGS metagenome assembly OJLA01 (sample SAMEA4350168, study PRJEB24818) | metagenome | biome: human; feature: gut; material: faeces | place: Denmark | collected 2013-09
TTTGCTTTTATTCTTTTTTGTATGCTTGTGTGTCGGCTTTTCATCGTGATTGCGTTTTTTTGCGCCGCAGCTTTCCGGTGATGCCTCTGTACCGAGTGCCGAGAAACAGTTAAGGCAGAAATTAGCCTCATCATGCATCTCTTTCTGACAAAACGGACATCTTTTTGCCATTTTTGCCCCGTCCATTAAAAAATGTTATTTTAAAAGTAATACCTAAAAAATACATTGATAAAGAAACAGAATTTTTAATTAATGCTAATGGAACATTTATTAAGGGTGGTTCTTTTGGTGACTCTGGTACAACAGGAAGAAAAATTGTTGTCGATAGTTATGGTGGAAGTTGTCCAGTAGGTGGTGGATGTTTTAGTAGTAAAGACCCATCCAAAGTCGATAGGACAGCAGCATATTATGCAAGATATGTTTGTAAAAATGTTGTTTTTCACAATTTAGCAGACATTTGTCAAATAGAAGTATCATATTTAATTGGTAAAAGTAAGCCTTTATCTATTACAATTGATACATTTGGCACTGAAAAAGTATCTATTGCTGAAATAAAAAAATATATAGATGATAATTTTGATTTTAGGGTTCAAAATATGATAGATGAGCTTGATTTAAAAAGACCTATTTATTATGAACTTGCTTCTTATGGACATTTTGGACGTTCTACTTCGTGGGAAAAAATTAAATAGAAAAAGAAAAAGGAATTATTTTTTGAATAATTCCTTTATTTTGTCCCAAAGACTTTCTACATTTTGTTGCATTTTATCATTTTTCATTGTTAATCCTTGAGGTGATTCGATTCCATCAACAATCATTATTATTTTAGAAGAACCATTAGCGTTTCCTTCAATGTCATCAAAAGTCTTATAATCGATACTTAGCTTTCCTAAAGCCTTAATTTTTCCTTCTAGTGTTTTAACATCATTATTTACTAAACTTGATATTTTATTAATTCCTTGTGAGTTAAATAGTGATAATCCAGAATCAAGAGATGATATTCCATCTTTTAATTGTTTTGTTCCTAAATCAAGTTCACTTACTTTGGTATTTAATTCATTTAAACCATTTGTTAATTCGTTAAGAGCCTCTAAAAGAGTATTTAATGATGTTATTGTTGTTTCTTTTGCTTTTTCTTTAGCGCTTGTTGCAACTTGTTTAGCAACACTTGTACTAACTTCTCCAGCAACTTGTTCTGAGACACTTCCTGCTACGTTAGTAGATGTGCTTATTGCAGTTTGGTAAGATGTTTCAATGGCAGTTTGTCTTGCTGTTTCTTCCATTAATGTTATCATTTGATTTATTGTAGTGTACTCTTTTATATAATCTTTATAATTTAAACAAGTTTCTTGATATTCACTAGGAATGGTTTCACTTGTGCAAACATTAACTATGTTAGATGTTATACCATTATTTTCAAGCATTGTTTTTTTATTTTGTAAGTCTTGGTAAGTACTATTTGATTTTAGAGCATTAACAGCTTGATTACCAATTGCGTTTTTATAATCTTCAGTAAACATTTTATTTACTTCTTCTTTAGCTTTTTCTACTGCTTGATTTTTGGAATTTGTAATAGCTTGTTTTTTTATGTATAAAAGAGTATTTTCATCTATTGCAGGAGAGTTATCATTTTGTAATTCTTCTATTGCTTGTTCAAGAGATGATTTTATTAGTTTACTTCCACCATATAATTTGTTAACACCAGTTACTAGTTTAGATACACCATCAGTTAATTTGTTGGCTCCTGTTAATAATTCGTTACTTCCATTTTTTAACTTACTACTTGATGAAGATAAAGTGTTAATAGAACTATATATTTTATCAATATTATCAAATATATCTAAATCACTTGATTCGATTAGTTTAGGTGTTGCAACAGAATATATTGAACTTAAGCTAAATGAATTTGTGTCATATGTTATTTCAGCTGTGTCCATTCCTTTTAATTTATCTATTCCTATACTTTCGTATAAACCTGGTGTTGATATCATAACGATAACACTTGTTGTACCATTAGTTACAACTTTTCCATTAGTGACAGTTATATTTTTATTATCTTGATTAGATAGGATAGTAGTACTTGCTACTACAAAAGGAGTATATAAAGTTTCATTTTTTCCATTTACTTTTACTATATGTTTATCATTATTTGTATATTTAAGTTTAATAGTAACTTTTCCTTTTTTACCTAACATATCTTTAATAGTAGATTCTTTTCCATTTAAGTAATAAGTTATATTAAGTGATATAGGTAATTCTTCTTGAGTTGTTCCTTGATAATAAATATCTTTGCCATTTGATTCCCAAATAATTTTTCCATTTTCGATTGTAAATTTTTCGTTGCCACTTATATTCATTATATTTTGAAGTGTTGTTTTGTCTTCAGTTTTACCTTCATTTGTTCCTTCTAGATGTTCAGTTACAATTACTTTTTCTATTTGACCATTGTTATCTAATTTAGCATATATTGTTTCATCTTTTGAAAGAGCCCATACTGGAAATGATTCAAGAAGTAAACCAGCGATTACTCCTAGTGACATTAATTTGTTAATTATTTTCATTTTATATTCTTCCTTTCTTAAATCCTAAAGTTGTTTTTGTTATTAATTTATCAAATATAATTAGAATACTTGGTAATACACAAATTACCACTGCCATACTTATTAGTGCTCCTCGTGCCATTAGGGTACAAAGTGAACCAATCATATCAATTGTTGATACAATTCCAACCCCAAATGTTGCTCCAAAGAAACACATTCCACTTACTACTATTGAAGATATTGAAGAGTCAAGAGATATTTTAATAGCTTCTTTTTTCTCTTTTCCATTTTTTCGTTCTTCAATATATTTTGTTGTTAATAAAATAGCATAATCAATTGTTGCTCCTAGCTGAATTGTTCCAATTACAATGGATGCGATAAATGGAAGTTCTGTTCCTGTTAAGTAAGGTATTCCCATATTTATAAATATAGCAAACTCGATTGCTGTAACTAAAAGTACAGGTAAAGAAATAGATTTTAGTGTTACTAACATTATTATGAATATAACTATAATTGATGTGAAATTAACATTTTTTAAATCTATATCAGTAGTAGTAACAAGATCTTTCATTAAAGGACCTTCACCTGCTACGATGGCATCTTTATCGTATTTATCGACAACTTTATTTATTTTTTCTATTTGATTATTTAATTCATTAGTTGCAATATCATATTCTGAACTTATGATAATCATTTTATATTTATCTGTTTCATAAATATTCTTTATCTTTTCTGGAATTATATCTTCAGGAATTCCTAATTTAGAAAGCATAGTAGGGGATATTACTGCGTTAATGCCATCGATATTAACAAGCTCTGTTATCATGTCATTGATAACATAATCATCTTTATTTTTTTCTACTAGTATCATAGCTTGTGATACCATATTATATTTTTCTTTTAAATCCTTTGTTGCAATTGTATAGCCATAATCTTCTGGAATTGAAGTATCTAGTTTATAGTAAACTTCTGTTTTACTCTGAGAAATATATGCTGGTATTAAAAGGATTAAGAATATTATAAAAATAGATAAATAGTGTTTTAAAACAAAGTTTTTAATGTGAGTAAACTCTGGAAGTAATTTCCTGTGTTTTGTTTTTTCTATTTGTTTATCAAATAAAAGTAGTAGGGCAGGAAATAAGATGATTACACATATTACTCCTAGAACAACTCCTTTTGCCATTACAATTCCAATATCTTTTCCTAGTGTTAGTTGCATTGTACAAAGAGCAAGAAATCCTGCAATTGTTGTTAATGAACTTCCAAAAACAGATGTTAATGTTTCTTTAATAGCAACGTTCATAGCTTTTCCAAGATTTTTTTCTTTTTCTTTAGCACTTTCATATTTGTGATATAAAAATATAGAGAAGTCAGTTGTTACTCCTAACTGAAGTACTGCTGCTATTGCTTTTGTTATATAGCAAACATCTCCAAATATAATGTTAGTACCCATATTGTAGAGAATTGCAAAACCAATATTTAATAAAAGTAATATTGGTACTAGATAAGAATCGAGTGAAATCATAAGTACAATTAAGCAACAGATAACTGCTACAACAATATATAAAAACATTTGGCTATTGAATAACTCTTTAGTATCAAGTACCATTGCTGACATACCACCAATTTTGACACTGTCATCAGTTATATCTCTCATTTTTTGAACAGCATCTAATGTTCTTTCATCACTTGTTGAATTTTCAAAAGTAATAAGAACAAGTTTTGTATTATCTTTAGCAACTTTATCTTTTAATTTATCAGGAAGAATTTCAATAGGAATGGATGTACCTGTTAAATCACTAATACTTATAACATTATTTACTCCATCGATATTTCGAAATCTTTCTTCTAAACTTAATAAATCTTTACTGCTCATATTTTCTACGACAGTAATAGAAAATGCTCCCATATGAAAATCATCGGTTAATATCTTTTCACCTTTTAAAGTCTCGATGTCTTCTGGAAGATATACTAAAATATCATAATTAACCTTTGTAGATATATAACTAATTACTGATGGAATTAGTAAAATAAGAGATACGATTACAATAGTTAATTTATGTTTAAATATTTTTTCTCCTAATCTTTTCATAAATTTTCCTTCCTTTTAAGTGAATATACTACTATTAAAATGACCAAAAGTCAATAATTTAGATAATTAATTTGACTTTTCTTTAAGCTCTTTATAAAATTATGTTGTGGATGTGATAATATGACAAAAAGTAAAATAACAGAAAATAAAGAAGAGAAGAAAAGGAAAATTTTAGAAGCTAGTTTTTCTCTTTTTACAGAAAAAGGGTTTAAAAATACATCTATTCAAGAAATTGTCGATAGAGCAAAAGTTGCTAAGGGTACATTTTACTTATATTTTAATGATAAATATGATGTCCAAGAGTATTTGATTACTAAAAAGTCAGAACAATTATTTGAAGATGCTATATCATTTGTTAATAAAAAAAATATAACTGATTTTACCGAAAGATTTATTGCTATAATTGATTATATAATTAATCAGTTTATTCTCGATGAATCACTTCTTAAGTTTATATCTAAAAATCTATCTTTAGGAGTATTTGGTGACAAGTTAACGAGTTTTATGGATAAAGAAAATGGCTTTATTGTTTTAGAAGAATTTGAAAGACAAATAAAACTTAATAACGTACCAATAAAAAATCCTAAATTGACATTATTTATGGTAATTGAACTTACTTCATCTGTTGTATTTACTTCTATTTCTTTAAATAGACCACTTCCAATAGAAGAGTTAAAACCTTATTTATATCAAAATATTAGAAAGATTTTATTTGATTAATTTATTAAATAAAATCTTTTTTTCTTATTTTTATGTTATTATTATAATGATAAGTATGGTGATGATATGGTAGATGATTTATCATTTTATGTTAATAAAGATGGAAAAAGTATAAAATGTGATATTGTTTCTCTTATTCCAGATGGTGATGACACGACTTATGTTGCTTTTACAGATTATCAGGTAGACTCTTTAGGAAGAGCTTATTTACAGTATGCTAAGATAATCAAAAATGCTAGTGATTATGTTATTGAGGAGTTTGATGATCCTGAAATTGTTTCCAAGTTATTAGAAAAAATCTTTGATGATTTATCTAAATATGCCTTAGATAAAGTGAGATGAGTTTATGAAGATAGAAGAAATTAGAAAAAAACTAGAAGAATCTACTTCTTACAAAGATATTATTTTATATAGAGGAAGATTAATTGATGCTTTAAAAGATGCAATTAAATTCGAGAAAAACGAAGGCAAAAAGAAAGAGTTAGATACAGAACTTTATATTGAACTAAAAAAACATCGTGATTATCTTAAGAAAGCATCATCTAAAGATGAAATCCCTTTAAGCGAAAAAGTGGGATATGCTGTTAAGGAAATATCAACAATTATCGAAGTGTTTCTTAAAAAGAGAGATCTTTTGGGAGTTTTAAAGAATAGTGCAGTATCAACAGTTTTGTCTTCAGTTGTTGTTATAGGAATGAATGCAGGACTTACTTTACTTTTTGGTGGTGTTAGTGGGCCTATTTTAGTTGGTCTTATTCCAACTATAAGCTATATTGGATTATCGAATGTAATTAATTCATTAATAAGAGGGACAAATAAAACTAAGTTTTATGATAGGCTTGATACTTCTAGTGATGATATAAAAAAAGAAAAAGACTTTGTTGATAAGAATATAGTTAAAAATGAAGAATTTTTAAAGTGTTATGTTAAAGAGACAAAAATAAATGACTTGGATGAAAAAATCGAAAATGAAAGAAAATTAATTGATGAGTATAAAAAGATAATTGAAGCCGCGCCATCTAACGATCTTAAAAAGGTTTTGAAGTTAGAAATGATTAATATTATGAAGGGATTAAAATCTAACTTAGAAAATAAAGAATCAAAGTATATTGGTGGTGTTATTAAATTAACTAATGAAGAAGCTGATAATTTAGAAAAAGAAATAGGAAGTGTTACTAGTAATATACATAAAGAAGAGATGTTTGTTAAGGAAGTTATGCAAACAACAGTAACTAACATAGGTAAAAGTGCTGTTACTATGTATTTAGCAAGAATGATTTTAAGTCCAATATTTCCATCTTTAAACTTTGCTAGTTTAGAAGACTATTCAATGCCACTACTATATACAATACTTAATAATATTGTGAATGCATCAAATATTTCTAAGCGAATAAAGATGCAGAAGTCAAATTACACTGGAACTATCATAGCTATTAATAGACCAGATTTATTTGAAGAAGAAAGAAAAAAGAATAATATAGAAAATTCAATTCGTGCGATTTAGAAAGGAAAAAATATGAAATATAGTGATTTATGTTTTGAAATGATTAATGATAAGGGACTTTTAGTAAACTGTGATATTACAAAAGTTATTCCTAATCCAGAAAACAGTGAGGAGCCATTTGTTACTTATACTGATTATATGTTAGATGAAAATGACGAATTTATAACAATGTATGGAAAAGTAGTATTTGATGGTAAAGAATATAAGCTAGTTAAAATAACTGATCAAGAGATGATAAATAAAATAATCGAGTTATCAAAAGATGAAGTAGTAGCGTATGTTAATAAAGAAATTCAAGAAGGATTAACAGAATAGGTGATAATATGCATGATGAAGTTTTTTATAAGAAAAATGAATTAGGAGTAAATGTTTTATATACCGTTGTTGGGTATTATTCAGAGGGAAATGATTTATATGCAATGTATACTGATTTTGTAGAAGATGATAGTGAACATGGTTATAGACTTTTCGTGGGAAAACGTGTTAATGGTGTTATTCAAGATGTTGAAGAGAGCAAAAGAAAACAAGTAATTGATGAATTATTCTCTGAAATAAATAAGAAAATAGAGGGATAATTATGGAAGATATAACCAGTTTAAAAAAACAGTTAGAAGTAGCTCTTCAAACAGGTAACCAAAAAAATATTACTACTTTAAGGGGAAGACTAATTAAAAGGTATAAAGAAGAATTAGAAAAGTATTATGAGAAGACAGATTTATCTATAGAAGAAAAGCAAAATCTTGAAGAAATTGAAAAGGAATTTAAAGTTTTACTTTATAAACATAAGCTTCAACTTGATGCAAGGTATAGAGAAGAATTTATCGATAAAAGAGCAGATGTTATGTCACTTTTTACTGTTTTGCCTAATTCAATTGGTTTAGCAGTACAAAAAGTAAAAACTTGCATAGATCAGATGAAGCTTGCAAATTCTAATAGAAAAAAGAGTAAAGAAGTGTTTGATGTTGTTAAAGCATTAGGTTTACTTGTTTCAACTCCAGTTTTATATTTAGGTAAATTTGCACTTAATCAGTGGTATATTTTCGCAGTACTTATTGGAGCAAAATTTTATGGTGATAAACTTGAAGATATTTTGGGTGCAGCTCAAGATTTAACAAAACAAGAGATTGAATCATTTTCTAATATGAGGTGATATTATGGACGATATCGATAATCTTACTAAAGAAATAGATGAAAGTAAAAGCAAAATAAATGATTATACAGAAGCAAGACATACTGCTAAGATAATCAAAGAACGTGGAAGACTAATTTCTAAAGTAAAGAAGCTAATAAAAAAAATAAATCAAAAAGAAAATAAAACCATTGAAGATGAAGAATACTTAAAAGAGTTAAATGAACTTCTTACAGAACAACTATATAAATATAAAACTATACTTAATGAAAGATATAAAAAATCCTTTATTGACGAGCATGCAAGAGTTTCTGATATAGTTACAACACTTCCTTATGGAATTTATTTACAAGTACAAAAGGTTAATAATGCTATAAATGAACTTAAAAATGCTAAAGAAGAAAAAGCTAGGTCTTTAGCTACTGTTAATGTTCTTAAAGAAGTTGGACTTCTTATTGGAACACCAATACATTTTGCTGGTAAATTTGTAATTGAGCACTGGTATTTATTACTTCTTGGTTTGAAGTTTCCTGAACTTCAGAAATTTTATAAAGAAAGACAAGAAAATAGGGCAAAAGAACCTCAAGGACAAGAACAGGAACAAGAAGCATATGAAACAGCAGGTGAAGCAGTTACTCAAACAGAAGGAGTACCAGTTGTAGAACCAGAACCTCAACTTACCTTATCTGATTATTTAGGATTTTCCTCTTCAAAGTCTCCTGCTGATTCATTTATTAGTAAAATAAATGAAAATGGTTTATTAGGTGAAGGAATTGAGCTATACCATAATGAAGAAGCAGTAGTTAGGGCATTGGGATTTAATTATGATGATTATATTAATGGTTTAGTAGTAATTCCTAAAGAAGCATTTTATGATAAAGTTTGGTTAATTGGAAAAGGTGGTTTGTTTGCCTCTGAAGAAGCGTTTATGAATGCTTTAAATGTAAAGGTTAGTTCTTTTGAATCTTTTATTAATGATAACCCAGAGTTAGTTGAATTTTTTAAACAAGCAAATGAAAATGCAGCATTATTAAATGATTATACATTTTTGTCTCCTGAAATTTTAGAAAATTTGAAGAGTTTAGGAATTGACTGTGCTGTCGGTGGAACTGGTTTAACATTTCTTTATGCACTTTATAAATTAGTGATGTTAGGTCTAGTTCCTGCAACTGGTGGACTTTCACTTGCAACGCCATAGTAATATAAAAAGATTTTATAACTTGTGAATAAAGTCTTTTTTTTTATTTATAGGTGTTATATAATCAGTATGGTGATAGTAGTGAAAAGTAACGTTTCCAAAGGCTTTGTCAAAGCAGCTATAATATTGTGTTTTCTTTTTGCAGTAGTATATTTTATTTCGTTTAGTAAATGGAAAAATAGTCATTTTGACGATATTGATATAACTTATCGTGAAACTGATGATAAAACAGGTAAGATAGAAGATAAAACGGATAAAACTGATAAAACAGATGAAAAAGACGAAAAAGAATATAAGGCTATTTATGACAAAGTAAATTATGAATTATTAGAAAACCATTTTGGAGAAGAATTTCAAAATATATATTATAATGGTGCAGATTTTTCTTCTACATATTATATTTATTTAGCAATTATTAATATAGTTAAAGATAATGCAAGAGTGAATTGTAATTTAAAAATGGATATTGATGAATCTAAAGTTAGGTTTGAAATAAACTCCTTATTTGGATCTGTTAACTATGATAATCAGTCATTTAAAACTAAAAATGGTTATTTAGAAATAACTTATAATAAGGATCAAAATAAGTATTCAGTAAAACTTAATAAATGTAGTGGATTTGATTATTCTAATGGTGGAATTAAAAACATTTATAGTGGACATTCTCTTGTTGGAAATTATTTATATATTTATGAACATGCTATTTATTTAGATTATTCACAAAGTGTAAATGGAAATTTAGTATTTAATTATCATAGTGGTGTTTCTAAAGATTCTAAAATTATTGGAAACGATATTAATAAATTAGATATGGATAAGTTAGATACTTATGTATATACATTTGAAAAAGAAAAAGAAGGGTATAAATTAGTATCAATAAAAAAACAAAGTTAGTGGGGGAATTTATGGAAGTATTTAAAAGTAATGATGAAAACAAAGAAGAAAAAACATATGATATTTTACAAGATGGTGAACATTTATTAATTGGAAAGGATGAAGAGGGACGATTAGTAGTAGCGCTTTATTACGATGATATTAATCGTGAATTTGGTAATCAAGAAAGCTTTTTGATAAATAATAGTAATTATTATATTTATACTTTATTTGAAAAGTTATTTGAAAAGAGCAAAGAAAATAAAATTGAATTTCCTATGGATAATTCTAGTTTAGTTCTTACAAAAGATGAAAGGGGATTTAGATTATATTTCTTTAATCACACTGAAGAAGATAAGAATATGATGGAAGCAAGATTTGATGTTGTTAATCCAGATTCAAAACCAATTATGGATATGTTTTCAAAACTTCAAGAATATGATCCAAAGTATCATCAAATACATATGTCTGAGCTTCCTGAAGTAAAAGCATTGAAAAAGAAAAAAGTAGTTGAAAGAAAGAAAAATATGTAATATAATTTTTATTATATCAATATTTTAAAGCAATTGACGAAGACGTAATTAAATTAAAACTTAAAGAGAGCAGACAGTTGGTGGGAAGTTTGTAAGCAATATTTAATTTGAATCACTTCTGATGTTTTTTATGGATAAGATAAAAACGGTAATGCGTTATAGTTATAAGTGCATAGAATTATCTATGAATTAAGGTGGTAACACGGAAATATTTCGCCCTTTGGAGTATTTTCGTGTTTTTTTAATTACTTCGTTGATATAAAAGTTGATTTATTAAAATTAAACAGGGAAGGTGGGTAAAATGAAAACTTTAAAGAAAAAATATGTTGGTGACATAAGAATTGGAGCATTCCAAAATTGGCCTCCTGTATTTAGTGGAATTACTCTAGTTGGAGTTTCCAATGGACAGAATGTTAGAAAACAAAATGAACCAGCTAAAGTTATGAAAAAAAGAATTAAATCTTATGAACATCGTAAATAGTTTATAAAGAAAGGAATGAATATTATGGAATTTTTAGAAATTGATAAGGAAAAGAATTCAAAAGCTGAAGAGAAAATAATAAATAAATGGCAAGAAGAGGATATTTTAGAAAAAACAATTGAGAATAGATGCAACTCTAAGAACTTCGTTTTCTATGATGGCCCTGCTACTGCTAATGGAATGCCAGGAATTCACCATATGCTTGCAAAGTTACTTAAAGACGTATTTTGTAAGTATAAAACTATGAAAGGATATAAAGTTCTTCGTAAAGTTGGATGGGATACTCATGGTTTGCCTGTTGAAGTACAAGTAGAAAAGGAACTTGGATTTAATGGTAAAAACGATATTGAAAAATACGGTATAAAAGAATTTAATGAAAAGTGTCGTGAAAGTGTTTGGAAAAATGAAAAAGCTTTCAAAGACTTTACTAACCTAATGGGACAATTTATTGATATTAAGAATCCATATATTACTTACGATAACAATTATATTGAAACAGAATGGTGGATATTAAAGAAGTTTTTTGATGAAGGATTAATCTATGATGGATTAAAAATTCTTCCATATTGTCCTAGATGTGGAACAGGGCTTGCTTCTCATGAAGTAGCACAAGGATATGAAATGGTTTCTGTAAACACAGTTACTGTTCCATTTAAGTTAACAGATGAAGAAAATACTTATTTATTAGTATGGACAACAACACCATGGACTCTTTTATCAAATGTTGCTGCATGTGTAAATCCAAACGAAAAATATGTAAAATGTTTGTCAAAGGGATACAACTTTATTGTTGCTAAAGCACTTGCAGATAAAGTACTAGGAAGTGAATACGAAGTTATTGAAGAATATCTTGGAAAAGATTTAGAGTATCGTACTTATGAGCAGTTCTTACCAATATTAAAAGTTAATAAGAAAGCCTTTTATATTACATGCGCTGATTATGTAACTATGGAAGATGGTACTGGTATTGTTCATATTGCTCCTGCTTTTGGACAAGATGACTACGAAGTAGGATTAAAATACGATTTACCAGTATTAAATCCAGTTGATGAGAATGGATGTTTCACAGATGGACCTTGGAAGGGAAGACTAGTCGTTGAAAAAGAACTAGAACTTGATATTATTAAATATTTATCTAGTGAAGATAAGTTATTCAAAAAACAAAAAATGGAGCATAATTATCCACACTGCTGGAGATGTCATACTCCTTTAGTGTATTACTCTAAACCTAGTATTTATATTAAGGTAACAGAATTAAAAGATAAAATAGTAAAAGAAAACAATAAAGTTAATTGGTTTCCTTCTTATGTTGGAGAAAAACGTTTTGGAAACTGGTTAGAGAATTTGAATGACTGGGCAATATCAAGAAATAGATATTGGGGAACACCAATCCCATTATGGAGATGTGAATGTGGTCATGACGAAATGATTGGTTCAAGAGAAGAATTAGTATCAAAAGCTATTGAGAAAATTGATGAATCAATTGAACTTCATAGACCATATGTTGATGAAATACATATAAAATGTCCAAAATGTGGAAAACAAATGAGTCGTGTAAAAGAAGTTATGGATTGTTGGTTTGATTCAGGAAGTATGCCTTTTGCACAATATCACTATCCATTTGAAAATAAAGAATTGTTTGAGTCACAATTTCCAGCTGACTTTATCTGCGAAGGAATAGATCAAACTCGTGGATGGTTTTATTCATTAATTGTTATATCAACATTTGTTATGGGAAAAGCTCCTTATAAAAATGTTTTGGTAAATGATTTAGTACTTGATAAATATGGACAAAAAATGCATAAATCTAAAGGAAACTCTGTTTCACCATTTGGACTTATCGAGTCTTATGGAGCAGATCCAGTTAGATGGTATATGTTGTCAGCAAGTCCTGTTTGGACACCTTTAAAGTTTGATGAAGATGGAGTAAAAGAAGTACAATCTAAATTTTTCAATACGTTGAAAAACACTTATACATTCTTCCAAATGTACGCTAACACTGATAAAGTAGATCCAAGAGAGTTTAAAGTAGCTTATAAAGATTTAGAAGATATCGATAAATGGTTACTATCTAAATATAACAAACTAGTTTTCGATGTAACGGAATCAATGGACGTGTATGACCCTAATAAAGCAGTTAAGTTAATAAGTAACTTTGTAAATGAAGATTTATCTAACTGGTATATAAGAAGAAATAGAAGAAGATTCTGGGGTAGTGAACTTGATAATAGTAAAAAAGCAGTTTACCAAACTACTTATGAAGTATTATGTGGAGTATGTAAGTTAATTGCTCCAATGGTACCATTTGTCAGTGAAGAAATATATACTAAGTTAACAGGTGAAGAATCAGTTCATCTTGCAGATTATCCTACATTTAATAAGAAAATGATCGATGAAAAAATAGAAGTTAAGATGGATCTTGTACGTGACTTGATCTCTTTAGGAAGAAATGCAAGAGAAGAAGCTAAAATAAAGGTAAGACAACCAATAAGTGAAGTAATACTTGATAAAAAAGTAGAGAAAACTATAAAAGACTTAGAAGAATTGATTTACGAAGAATTAAATGTTAAAGAAATAAAATATGCTGATGATTTAAGTGAGTATATGAATTTCCTTGTTAAACCTAACTTTAAAGTATGTGGACCAGTATTTGGAAAAAATATTAAAGACTTATCAGAAAAACTAAACAATTTATCTGAAGAAGAAGTTCTTAAACTTAATAATAGTGAAGAAATTACTGTTAATCTTGATAAAGAATACACAGTTACAGAAGATATGGTTGATATTAGAATTAATTCTAAAGAAGGATTTAATGCAGCAAGTTCTATGGGTAATTTCATAATTCTTGATACTAAATTAACAGATGAGTTAATAAATGAAGGAATTGCAAGAGAACTTATAAGTAAAGTTCAACAAATGCGTAAGTCAAAAGATTTTGATATCGTAGATAGAATAAAACTTTACTACGAGAAAAACGATGAGTTTACAAAAGCAATTGAAAACTTTGTTGAAATGATTAAAAATGAAACTTTATCACTTGAAATAATTGAAAAAGAAAATGATGGAGAAGTAGTAGACTTAAACGGAATAGAAGTTAAAATTGATGTAGAGCAAATTAAAAAGTAGTATAGAGTCTCTCAGTTATAAAACTGGGAGATTTTTTAATGTTTAAAAAAGGGGTACACAAAAGAAAAATATGTGTTATACTTTTTATAGAATAGAGAGGTATTATTATGTCTAATGTAAACCCTGCAAATATGTTAGAAGTAAAGGATTTTTTTAGAAGAACAATCAAAGATGTTGAAGGAAAGCTAAATCCTTTAATTGTAAATAATCCAAAGTTTGAAGAATTACTTTTTAAAGAATTATCTTTTTTTTATAGCAAGACACAAAGTATTGATATTGAAGTTTTAGTTTCTTTAGATAAAAATTCTGTTACTATAACAAGCTATAATCCTGTTGTAGATTGTAGAAAAGTAGAATTTAGAGGTAATAATAAAGCTTTTCTTAGAACTATTTTTTCTTTGAAAGATGATAATTTAGTTTGTGATTTTAATCAAGGTGTTTTATTTGATAGAAAAATATTGGAAAGAAATGGAA
>OJLA01001623.1_pt1 | contig 14666 bp, 10 predicted proteins | sample 1596611 | NCBI WGS metagenome assembly OJLA01 (sample SAMEA4350168, study PRJEB24818) | metagenome | biome: human; feature: gut; material: faeces | place: Denmark | collected 2013-09
GGTTTCTGCGGTAAACCGATGACGGAAATTATAACTCACCGTGGAAAAATGCGGCGTTTCCTCTTGGAGTGTATAGCCCAAAAACCAACGGTAGCAGATATTTGCGCTGATCTCATCCGCTGTCCTCCGCAAGGACGGCAGGCCGTACAGATGCTGGATCAGCACCATTTTGAACAGCACAACAGGGTCCACACTGGGCCGCCCGTTATCCTCGCTATACAATGGTTCCACCATTTCATAGAGCCGGTTAAAATCTACCGCCTCATCTATTTTTCTCAGCAGATGGTCTTTCGGCACCAAGCTTTCTGTATCCACGATTTCTATGACACCACGATCCATTTTTCCGCGTTCCAGCATCTTTCATCACCCAGAACCATTTTATCATATAAACGCAAAAAAGCCCAGCCGTTGCTGGACTTTTTCGACAGACTGGGGCGCTGATTTTCACATCAGCGCCCTTCGTGCCTGTCAGTATGAGATTTTTTGACTTCGTACCGTGTTCCCTGCCTTTGAAAACATTGATTTTACTGACTTTTTCATGTTTTCTTATTAGGAGGCGGGGAAGCGGCCTCGTCTTTTTATTATGTTTGCCTGACGGCGATAATTTGATAGCACCTCATCTGCCGCAAGCGGTTTTTTAATTGCGCATTAACGCTGATACCGATACATTTATTGCAGTGTCTCGACCGGTGGATGCCGACCAAACCACGACAAGCGGAACGGATAAATCCGTTCCCTACAACGCTGTTTTCAGTGCCGACTAAGTCGGTACAAACGGAACAGGCGAACCTGTTCCCTACAGGGGTGCGGCGCAAAATTCAGCATCGCACTTGCGTTACGCGAGGTAAACACGGTTTCCATCGTACCCTCGAACCGGGCAACCGCAATATGCAGCTTGCACTACCGGGTTGCGTAGCAGTTACGGTTTATTCCGCTCTTCCGAACTGCGACAACAGACTCTGCATCGCATTCATGTTACGCGAAACATGACGGTTTTGTCGGCACCCTCGACACCGGGACACCGCAATAACCGTATCCGTATCAGCCTCAATTCGCCTCTAAAACACCGTAGTGGTTTTTGAGGAACTTGACGAAGCGGCGCGCGGAGGTCGAGGCGCACTCGAGCGACTTGATCGCGACGCCGACGCGCACGACGACGGGTATCTCGAGCGGTATCGTTTTGACCTGCCCCTCGTATCCGGCAAGCGAGAGCGACGACAGGATCGACACTCCCAGGCCGCACGACACCATGGACAGGATCGCCGCATCGTCCGAGGCCGTGACCTGGATGCGCTTTGCGTCCGGCGGCAGCAGCTTTTCGGAATACTGCTCCTGACAGGTGATAAACGGCTCCTTCAGAAGCCTGCCGATGGAAATGCGTTCCCTTTCCCAGCGAAACGTCGGGGGGACGACCGCGATAAGCGGAACGCGCGTAAGAGGTATCCACTCGAAGCCCTCGGCGCAGGTCTCGTCCACGAGTGCAAGCTGCACCTCGCCCTTTTGAAGAAGCGCCGGCATCTCATAGCCGCGGATGGTCACATCTATCTGAATATCGGGGTAGAGCGCCTTGAACTCCTGCAAAAGCTGGGGCAGCGCGGAGCGCGCAATGCTCGCAAAGCAGCCGAGGCTGAGCTGGTGGCGCTGGGTGCGGCTCTGCGCGGCGGCCTCCTGGCGCAGCGCGTCGCACGCATCGATAACGCCCTTTATATAAGGAAGAAGCTGCTCTCCCTCCTCCGAAAGGCGGACACCGTGACTGCCGCGATTGAGCAGGGTGCAGCCCAGCTCTGCTTCAAGATTATTCACAAGATGCGTCATTGCCGATTGCGTGTAGCCCAGCTCCGCCGCGGCCTTGCTGAAGCTGCCGCGATCGACCGCTGTCAGCACTGCGCGCAGTCTTCCGTCATCCATAACGCTCACACCTTTCTTATATCTATAATTATTGCCATGCAAATATAACACGCCAAATCGACACATTCAATAACATTTGGTTAACATTTTATCACGCGTAACATGAAATTATTTTGTGCATAGTATTAAAGTTTTTAATATGGAGATGAACAAGAGTGATTTCCGCAATCATGAAAAAAATGATATCCTTTATTCACATTTTTCAACGCATTGGATTGAAGTGTAACAGTGTGCAGCGTATTTACGGAGGCGCTGCTAAGCAGATGAGAAAGCAATTGATGAAAGAGGAAAATTGAATGAAGCTTCAGAACAAACCCCACACTGTCCGCGACATTATCGTCGTCGGCTTTGCGTTGTTTGCGATGTTTTTTGGCGCAGGCAACGTTATTTTTCCGCCGTATCTCGGCGTTGAGGCAGGTCCCGAGTGGCTCGGCGGCTTCTCGGCATATTTTATTGCAGACATCGGTCTGGCTATGTGCGCAGTGTTTGCGCTCCTGCGCGTCGGCAGCAGCGAGGCCGTCACCGCGCGTCTGGGCAAGGTCCCGGCCGCAATACTCATGAGCGCGCTTATCCTGTGCATCGGTCCCATGGTCGCGATCCCCCGCACCGCTGCGACCACCTTTGAAATGGCAATCGTTCCGAACATCAGCGGCGTTTCCTCCGTTGTGTTCTCCATAATATTCTTCGCACTTATCCTGTTTTTGTGCATCCGCCAGTCGGCCGTCGTCGATATCGTCGGTGCGGTCCTGACTCCGCTGCTGCTTATCGGCCTTGCGGTCATCATAATCAAGGGCGTTGCAACGCCGCTCGGCGAGATAGCGCTCACCCCGAACGCCGACAACGTTATTCTTGGCGGCATCAAGGCCGGCTACCAGACCATGGACGCGCTCGCGGCGCTGCCGTTTGGCATCATAATCCTCCAGAGCGCCGCCTCCAAGGGCTACACCACCAACGGCCAGAAGTTCAAGATCGTCTCCGGCTCGGCTATCCTCGCAGGCGTGCTGCTGCTCGGTGTTTACATGGGCCTGTGCTATCTCGGCGCTACCGTTTCTACTCAGTACGGCCTTGAGATCGGCCGCGCAGAGCTTGTTATGGCCATCGTTGAGGCACTGCTCGGCAAGGCCGGCATGATCATCTTCGGCGTCGTCGTGGGTCTTGCTTGCGTGACCACCGCCATCGGTCTGACCAGCTCCGCCGCAGCTTACTTCACCGAGCTGTGCAGCGAGAAGGTGCCCTACAAGGCATTCGTCATCGTTATCTGTGTGTTCAGCGCCGTTGCATCCAATCTCGGCCTTGACCGCATCGTTTCGATCGCGGCTCCAGTGCTGGACATCGTTTATCCGCCGGCACTGGTCGTTATCTTCATCTCGCTCATTATCCCCAATGCAAACGACTATGTCAGCCGCGGCGCGGCTCTCGGCGCAGTTGGCGCGAGCATCCTGTGTGCGTTCAAGGTCCCCGCAATGGAGAATCTTCCCCTGTACGACATGGGCCTGTACTGGATACTTCCGGCCGTCATCTTCGGCCTGCTCGCACTCGGCCTTGCAGCAATCGTCAAGCCCAGGAAGTCCGAAGCGGAAGCAAAAATCTGATATTTCAAGCCACGAGCCACAGCTCGTGGCTTTTTTGTTTCCGCCCTGAACAGCGCACAACAAAGCCCCGGAGCTTGTCCGGGGCTTTGCCGCAAAGTGTGCATAAAGTGAAGATAAAAGGAGTATAGAACTTTGCTATGGTAAAGGGGAAGGGAGAACCATGCCTTTCGGCTGTGGTTCAATGTCGAGCAGAGCGGAGACCTGACCGCCCTGCGGACAAAGAAGATACATATGGGGGTTACGATATGCATTTTAGCTTATATACCACCCTCTGTCCGCTCCAAAACGTCATTCCTATGCTCCAAATAGGTTTTAGTGGCGCATTGAGGCAGCTACGGATACATATATTGCGGTATCCCGGTATCGAGAGTGCGGAGGAAACCGTATGTGCCTCGCGTAACGCAAGTGCAGTGCTGAGTTTTGCAGCGCACCACTGTAGGGAACAGGCTTGCCCGTTCCGTTTGTTATGGTTTCGTCGGCAGTTTCCGGTCGCGCTGACGCAACAACTGTATCGGCAATTATTCACTATTAATTATTCATCATTCATTATTCATCGGGACGGTCACAGACCGTCCCTTTTTTGACTTCCCCTGCGTAGCTTGAGGGGAAGGTGTCACCTTGGTGACGGATGAGGTGTTATTTTAATCATTTGCCGTCAGGCAAACACTATATGAAAAACGGGCGAGCAATGCTCGCCCCTACAGCTATGGTTTTTGTGCAGGCAAGGTCGGTACAGACGGAACGGATAAATCCGTTCCCTACGAGCGGCTGCGGCCGCGGCTGAGAGCTAATAGCTGACAGCCGAGAGCCATTGTGTGCGCTAAAGCGCACTTATTTGAATATTCAACCCCACGGCAGCAAAGCTGCCTGCTCCCCTTGCAGGTGAGCCAATGGGGCGCGGCGCAAAATTCAGCAGCGTACTAACGTAGCGCGAGAGTTTTACGGTTTGGTCGGTAACATCGACACCGGGCGACCGTAATATGTAGCTTGCACTACCGGGTTGCGTAGCAGTCACGGTTTCCTCCAATGTCCCGAACCGGGCAACCAGAGATAACCGTATTGGTAGCTGCGTCAAATCGCCTCTAAAAAACTAAAAAACAAAGGAGGTATCGACGGTGACGACGGCGAAGTGGCCGGGGAGCTTTTCCTCGACGGTGCGGCAGATGACATCGCGGAACTGCTCTGGCGTTTTGCCGCAGCCGGTGTCCATAACGACGTCGAAGATGAGGTTTGTGTGGCTCGGTCCCATGACCATGCGGAAATCGTGAATGCCGCGCAGCCCGTCAATGCCCTTAAGCGCCTCCTCAAGCGCGGCGCGTTCGGCGTTTACCTGCTCGTTGTCGGTCTCGACGGGGTCCATGTGGATCGTCGCGTCGCAGCCGAGCGCGCTTTTCAGCTCGCGCTCGACGGTGTCGATGCTGTCATGCAGCTGGAAGATATCGCCGCGGCCGTCTACCTCGGCGTGCAGAGAGATCATCATTCTGCCCGGGCCGTAGTCGTGAACAACGAGGTCGTGCATGCCGATGACGGCGTCCGAGCTCATGACTATCTCCTCGATGCTTTTGACAAGCTCCGGATCGGGCGCCTGACCGAGCAGCGGCGAGAGTGTGTCCTTTGCAACGCCGTAGCCGGCAAAGAGGATGAACACCGCGACCGCCGCGCCTGCCCAGCCGTCGATATTGACCTTGAACAGCCAGCTTACGCCCATTGAAAGCAGCACGACCGCCGTCGCGACCGAGTCGGACAGGCTGTCCGCACCCGTGGCGGCCATGGCCGAGGACGAGATCTTTTTGCCGACGCTGCAATTATACGCAAACATGTACAGCTTGACGAGGATCGACGCAAGCAGTATCGCCGCCGGGAGCAGGCCGACCTCGACCGGCTCGGGGCTGAGTATCTTATCGACCGAGCTTATCAGCAGCTCAACGCCCATGACAACGATCAGTGCCGCGACCGCAAGGCCGGAGATATATTCTATCCTGCCGTGGCCGAAGGGGTGGTGGGGGTCGGGCTTTTTGCCCGAAAGCCGGAAGCCCAGCAGCGATATCGCCGACGCGCCGGCGTCGGAGAGGTTGTTGAACGCATCGGCGGTTATGGCGATCGAGCCGGATATCGCGCCGGCGGCATACTTGCCGGCAAACAGCAGCACGTTGAGGAATATCCCCAGCAGGCTGCACAGCGTTCCGTAAGCCTTGCGCACAAGCGGATCGGCGTACTCCGTCGGATTTTTTATGAACAGTTTTGATAACAGCTTAACCATTTTTTCGGCAGCGCTTTCGCGCTCTCCTTGATATTTGTTTTGCGCCCCCTGCGGCGCACCTGAATTATATAATGCTTTTATCCCAAACACAAGGAAATTAATAAAAACTTGACAATAATCCCTTGATGTTTTTTTCTACATGTAATAAAATATGTAGATACATCACTCGTGGGAGAACCAGATGCACAAATTAGCCAAATTTATCATAGACAGCAGAAAAATCATCCTCGTGCTTTTCATCGCGGCCGCGTGCATGTCGGCCTACACGATGCGCCTTACGACGGTTCAAAACGATCTTTTTCAGTTTCTTCCTGCCGAAACGGAGACGCGGCGCGGCCTGAAGGCGATGGACGGCGAGTTTATCACCTACGCGACGGCCGAGCTTATGATCGAGCACATTTCGTATGACGACGCGCTGGCGCTTTCGCAAGATATAGAGAATATCGACGGCGTGCGTCAGGCAAGCTTCGATGATACACAGGATCACTACAAGTCCGGGACGGCTCTTATTTCCGTGAGCTTTGCCGCACCGTCGAGCGACGAGATATGCACGCAGGCTCTTGACGCGATAAAGTCGCTCGTCGATGCGAGGTTTGACGCGGATAACGTGAAGCTCTACACCGAGGTCGGCACGGATTTCAGCAGCACGCTGCTGGGCGAAATGCTCATAATAGGCGCGCTGAGCGTAGTTACGGTCATAATCCTGCTGCTGCTTACCTCGCGCAGCTATGCCGAGGTGCCTGTGCTGCTGATAACCTTCGCAATGGCCGCGGCCATCCAGCAGGGAACAAATTTTCTGTTCTCGGAGATATCATATGTCGCAAACTCCGTAACGCTCATTTTGCAGCTTGCTCTTGCGATCGACTACGCCATCATACTGTGCAACCGCTTTGCCGAGGAGCGGCGGTATTTTGAGCCGTATGACGCGGCGGTGGAGGCGCTATCGAAGGCGATACCCGAGATAGCCTCGTCCTCGCTGACGACCATCGGAGGCCTTGTCGCGATGACGTTCATGCAGTTCGGCCTCGGCAGCGACCTCGGCAAGGTGCTGATAAAATCCATACTGATCTCGATGCTGACGGTGTTCCTGCTCATGCCGGGGCTGCTGCTCATGTTCAGCCGCGCGATAGAAAAAACAAAGCACCGCAGCTTCATGCCGAACATAAACGCCATCGGCCGCTTTGCGTGGAAAACGCACAAGCTCGTGCCGCCTGTTTTCATCTGTGTCGCGGCGGCTGCGTTCTTCTTTTCGAGCATGTGCCCGTTTTCGTATAACTATAGCGACGATTACCCCCTGCGCCTGAACGAAACGCAAAAGGCGCATCAGCAGATCATAAACACATTCGGGAACAATAACATGATGGCGCTCGTCGTACCGACGGGCGATTATGAGACGCAGGCGAAGATGCTCGACGAGATATCGGAGCTTGACCACGTCACCTCGGTTCTCGGCATAGCCTCCGTTGAGGTCATGGACGGCTACCGCCTCGGCGATAAGCTCACCATCGGCGAGTTTTCCGAGCTTGCCGGGCTTGACGACACGAGCGCGAGCGCGCTTTTCGTCTACTACGCCGCGCGCCACGCCGACTACGACCAGGTGCAGAGCAACATGCGCGAATATAAAATTCCGCTTATCGACCTGTTTTTGTTCCTGTATGACGTTGCCGAGGACGGCACGATAGAGCTTCCTCAGGACAAGATAGATATGATAGAGAGCCTGTATGCCCAGCTTTCCGACGCGAAGGCGCAGCTTCAGGGTCAGCACTACAGCCGCATGCTCGTTTATTCCGACCTGCCAACGCAGTCGGACGCAAGCTACAAGCTTATCACGCAGATCCACGGCGTTGCCGACAGCTACTACGGCGACGATGTTTACGTCACCGGCAACGCTACCGCCGCGCGCGACCTGAAGGATTCGTTCTCGACGGATAACATTCTGGTCAGCGTGCTGTCGGCGGTGTTCGTCGTGCTGGTGATCATGTTCGTGTTCCGCTCGGCAGGACTTTCGGTGCTGCTGATCGCGGTCATTCAGGGCAGCATCTGGCTGAACTTCTCGATATCGTATTTTACGCAGAACTCCATCTTTTTTGTCGGATATCTAATCGTAAGCGCGATACAGATGGGCGCGAATATCGACTATGCCATCGTCGTTTCAAACCGATATCTTGAGCTGAGGCAGCGCAATGTTTCGCGCCGCAAGTCTATACGTCTTGCGCTCAACGGCGCTCTGCCCACACTCGTAACAAGCGGCAGCATCCTTGTCATTGCCGGCCTGCTCATCGGCTTTATAAGCACCGAGAGCATAATTTCCGTCATCGGACTCGTGCTCGGCCGCGGAACGATAATATCTCTGCTGCTGGTGCTGTTCGTTCTGCCGCAGATGCTCGTCTGGGGCGACAGATTCATCTCGCGCACGACCGTCAAGGGCAGAAGGCTTCGCCTGCATCCGCTTTTTGACGAGGACTTCGAGCAGATAGCGCTCAGAGACAGGGCGCGCAAGGGGAAGTAATTCCGCAGGAAGCATTGGGGGGAAACGTGTTTCCGCAGGAGAAAGGAAGATATAATGAAAAGAACACTGTTAATGATCATGAGCATCCTGCTCGCTGCAAGCTCGGTATTCGGAATCATTGCGGCAGGACGCGGCTCGGACGAGCTGTCGGACATCATGCGCTTCAAGCGCGGCCAAAAGGCCGATATCATCGACTTTGTCGATGTCCTCGATAAGCGCGTTGCCGATCTGCGCAAGGCGGAGGAAAACCGCACCGAGGACGAAAAGGACTACACCGAATCCGTCGTGACCGACCAGAAGGGCAATGAGCAGCTCAGTCAGGGCACGCAGGAATATAACGCCGGCGCTGCGAAGATCGCGGCCGGTCAGGCGGAATACGACGCCGCCGAGAAGCAGTATAACGAAAAGCTCGCCGAGTATCAGGCGGCAGAAAAGCGCCTTAACGACGGCGAGGCACAGCTCAACGACGCCAAGGCTCAGCGCGACGCGGCGCAGGCCAAGCTCGACGCCGCAACGCCGGCATACCAGCAGGCGCAGCAGCTTTTTGCCTTTATCGACAAGCACCCGGCGCTCCAGATAGCCGAAAGCATCCTGCGCAACTTCGGCTTCACCTCGCTTGACGAGGCGAGGGCCGCGATGAAGGAATATGAGGACGGTCAGGCACAGCTTGCCGAGGCAAACGCCCAGATATCCGCCGCCGAGCAGGAGATAAACGACGGCAAGGCTCAGCTCGCCGCCGCGAAAACTCAGCTGGATAACGGCAAGGCTCAGCTCGACGCTGCAAAGGCTCAGCTCGATAACGGCAGAGCGCAGCTCGCCGTTGCCAAAAATCAGCTCAGCGCCGGTCAGCAGAAGCTCAACGACAATGTTGATAAAATGAACGACCTCAAGGAAACGCTCACCGAGCAGGACGACGCGGAGGCCGCAGTAAAATCCGGCATTGCCGTGCTCATGGAAAACGAGGGCATCGCAAAGCTCGTGAGCGACGAGAGCGACTACGAAGCCGTGCTCCAGGCCGCGCGCGACTATGTCGAGGACGATGCCGACAAGCTCAACAGCGAGCTTGACGTGCGCCAGAACCTGTATAACCTTCTGCGCATTATAAGCATCGTCGGCGTTATCGCCGGAGTTATCGGCGTGCTCGCTTCGCTCAAGCCCAACCGTACGCGCATCTATGCGGCGACCGGAGCCGCCGGTATTGCCGCCGTTGCATCCCTTGTGCTGAACATCTACGGCCTGTCAAACGATTACCGCAGCTTCGTCTATTCGCTCGAGGACGGCTCGGGCAACGGACAGACGCAGCTTATAGCAATGCTCGTGCTGCTTGCCGTTTCGGTCATAGCGGCGATAGTCGCCGTCGTCTGCGGCAGAGCGTACACCGATGCCGTAAACGGCCGGGAGAGGGAAAAGTATGTACGCCCGTCGGAGACCGTCGCCGCCGCTCAGCCCGAGCTTGACGCAGACGAGGAGGACGACGATGAGCCGGCTCCCAAGCCGCGCCGCAGGGACAATAAGAACAAAAAGCACAGCGCCGAAAAGCTTGAATACACGCCCGAGCCGGACAGCATCGACGAGCTTACCGAGCAGACGCGCCGTCTGAACGAGGAGGCCGAAAAGCTTGAGGCCGAGGCACGCAGGTACGATTACGAAAAGGCACGCCGTGAATACGAGGAGGCTCGCCGCAGATTCGAGGAAGCGCGCCGCCGCTCGGAAGAGAATAAGTGACAAACGGTATTACGCCATCCGGGTCCTCCGGATGGCGTTTTGAACAGGAGAACAGAAATGGACAGAGACACTCTGCGGCAGTATATCCTTGAAAACTATGCCGCCGTAAACGATTTCCCTTGGATATCAAACCCCACCTACGAGGTCTTTCGCAGCGCAGTCAGCAAAAAGTGGTTCGCGCTCGTTATGGAGATACCGCGCAGCAGGCTCGCCCTGCAAGGGGAGGATATAGTCACCGTCTTAAACTTAAAATGCGATCCGCTGCTTTCCGGCTCGCTGCGCGCCGAGCCGGGCTTTTTCCCGGCCTATCACATGAGCAAGGAGCACTGGATAAGCGTTGAGCTTGCCGCAGTCGATGATGATAAGCTGCGCTTTCTCATCGACATGAGCTGGGAGCTTACAGGCTGACGGCTCAGCTTACATAGCACTGGATTTTTCGCCGGTGATGATATATAATCATTTGTATCACTTGCCGCACGGCGGCAGATCGGAGTAAATTTGTATGAACAAGCACAGAATCAACATATTCATCGCACTTGTGCTGGTGCTCATCATCATCGCCGCGGTCTCCATGTGGCTTACAAGCCGCGACATAAAGAACACCGTGCCGACCGAGAGCGCTCAGCCGACCCCGGCGCTCACGCCGAGCGTCATTTCGACCCCGACCCCGGCTCCGGCCGAGAGCGCGCGGCCATCGGCAGATCCGAGCGCTTCGCCCTCGCCGAGTGTACAGCCCGGTCAGACTGCCGCGCCGCAGCCGACGCAGCAGGTCATAAACCGCACCATAAACCAGACCGGCAGCTTTGAGAGCAACACAGGCACCAAAATGATAATGTATGCAAACTGGACGGCCACCTCGCAAAACAGCGAGACCGTTACGATAAAGCTCGACGTTATCCTGAGCACCTACACGCTGTCCGTCGGCCCCCATAACGGCGTTATCACCGTTGCCGGCGTTGACTACAGCTTCACGAGCCCCGGCATAAGCTACAAGAGCGAAAAGGTCAGAAACAATGCCGTTTTGACGAGCCGCAGCATCGAAGTCACCGTTCCGGCAGGCCAGGCAACGGCGATCCCCGTTTCCGTCAAGTGGGACTTTTACGGGACCTACGGCGGTGTGGAGATAAGCAGGGTCTCCGCCGGCGGCACGATTAACATTCAGGGATGAAGGTGACAGCATGAGATCCACTCTCCGCAGAACATGGGCAGAGGTCTCGCTCGACGCGATAGAGCATAACTATAAGGCTCTGCGCGCGCGCATCGGAGAAAACGTCAAATTTCTCGGCGTCGTCAAGGCCGACGCTTACGGTCACGGCGCGGTTCACGTCGCGTGTACGCTTCAGGAGCTCGGCGCGGACTATCTGGCCGTTTCGAGCCTCGATGAGGCGATGGAGCTGCGCGCAAACGGCATCGTAATGCCCATCCTAATCCTCGGCCACACGCCCACCGAGCAGGTGCCGAACCTGATAGCCAACAACATCACGCAAACAGTCACCTGCCTTGCCAAGGCGCATGAATACAATGCAGCCGCAGCCGAGTTCGGCGCAAAGCTGCGCGTTCACATCAAGGTGGACACCGGCATGTCGCGCCTCGGCGTTCTGTGCGCAGGGCGGCATTTTGAAACCGGTGTTTCCGGCATAGTTGACTGCTGCGGCATGCCTTACCTCGATGTCGAAGGTATGTTCACGCACTTTGCCGTCGCAGATGAGGCGGACGAGGCCGACGTTGACTACACCAAAAAGCAGTTTGAGCTTTTCAAAAACACCGTCGCCGCCGTCGAGGAACGTATCGGCCGGCGCATACCGCTGCGCCACTGCGCCAACACCGGCGCCGTTGCGCTGTATCCGGAAACGTATATGGACATGGTACGCCCAGGACTGCTGCTGTATGGTTACGGCGAGTTTGCCGAAAAGCTCGGCCTGCGCCCGGCTATGGCGCTCAAGGCAATGATAAACACCATAAAGATCTATGACGAGGGCACCGATATCAGCTACGGCCGGCTGTTTACAACAAGCGCGCCGACGCGCATCGGCGTCATCCCCTACGGCTATGCCGACGGCTTCTTCCGCTGCCTGTCGAACCGGTGCAGCATCATGACCGCCGACGGCCCCGCACCCCAGCGCGGCAGGATCTGCATGGATATGAGCATGATCGACCTCAGCGAGCTGCCCAATGTCGGCGTCGGGGACGAGGTCGAGATCTTCGGCCCGGATAACCCGGTCGAGACGCTCGCAAAGCTTGCCGGAACCATTCCGTATGAGCTGACCTGCGCCGTCAGCAAGCGCGTTCCGCGCGTTTACTTCAAAAACGGCCGCGAGATCGACCGTGAATTGATGATGAGATTTTGAACATGAAAAAAAGCACCCTCGGAGGGTGCTTTTTTCAATAGGCATCAGCGTTTGTTGAATTTGAGCTTGGGCTTATAGAACTCGAAAATGACGGTGTCGTTGCCCTTTTCGTTGGCCCATTCGTGGCTGGTCCAGCAGACCTTCATCGCACCGAGAGCTTCACACAGCTTCACCGGGAACGGCTTGGGCGCGATCTTATATGCGATAAACTGCGGCCGCGCGAGGAAGTTGAGCAAGACGTTTCCGAGTATAAAGCCGGTCACGGGTTTTACCTCGCCGTTATAGTCCTTCGGCGGATTTGCCAGCTGGCCGCGCACGACCTCCGGCGCGTTGATCTTGAACCAACGCACGATAAACGGATTGAAGCTTTCGATGCAGTAGTCGCCGGTGTAGCGGCGAAGAAGCGCATAGGTTTTTTCGCAAAGCTCCTTGTTGCGCTTGCCGTTTTTCAGCTCAACGATGAGAGCCCCGCGGCCTCTGACCGTTTTAAGAACGTCGGAAAACAGAGGTATCGTCTCGTCGGTGCCGCAAAGGCTCAGCTGCTGCAGCTCGGCAAGGGTCTTGGAATCGACGCGCGCATCAACTCCGCAGACGCGGTTGAGCGTATCGTCATGGAACACGACGACCTGTCCGTCCTTCGACAGCTGAACGTCGAGCTCGATTCCGTAGCCGTAGGACGCGGCACGCTCGAACGCGGCCAGCGAATTCTCCGGCACGGATTTATCACGTTTATGCAGCCCACGGTGGGCAAAATTACGGTTTTGGAAAGGCGATTTCTGCTTCTTGCGGATCTTGCCGGGAGCAATGAGGTATATAAATCCGCCGACAGCGGCAGCTCCGGCAAATGCGGCAAGCTTTGCGGCGTTTACCTGTTTTTTCATTATAACACCTCCGGTGAACATTTCTATATCCACATTTTACACCCCTGCACCATCCCGGTCAAGGCTTTTTAGCTGCGTCAATGCGCCTCTAAAACTTTTTGAAGTTTTTGCGGAGCCAGATGATCTCGATCACGACGATTACGAGGGCGACGACGGCAACGACGGCGTAGCCGCAGCGCCAGCTAAGCTCGGGCATGTTGCGGAAGTTCATTCCGTACCAGCCGGTGAGAAGGGTAAGCGGTAGAAACAGCGTTGTGACGACGGTGAGCAGACCCATGATGCGGTTCTGGCGCGAGTCCTGCTCGGACTGGTAAAGCTCGCGCAATTGCAGCGCGCTCTCGGCCACGAGTTCGGCGTGATCCTGGAGCCGCTCGGCACGGCGCGCAAACTTTTCCCACGCGGCACAGTCTCCGGAAACGGGTGCGCAGATCTCATCCGACAGCCGCTCGCCAATATCCGAAAGCTGGCCGTAGTACGCGCCCAGCTCGGAGAGCTTCTGCCGATGCCGCGTCAGGCGGCGGAAGAAATCGTCGCCCGGCTTTTGGCCAAGCTCATCCTCCATGCGCTCAAGCTCCGTTTCGATGTGCATCATGTACGGCACGTCGTTTTCCGTCAAAAGCTCCAGCAGGCGCAGCAGAAGCTGCGAGGGGCGCGCTGCGCCCGACGAGTGCTTGACAAGCCGCGCGATGAGCGTTTTGTACTCGCCGGTGTCCTCGATAATGTGCAGCGTTTTATCCGTCAGGCAGAAGCCGAAGCACAGCTCCGGCGCGCGCTGCGCCTCCTTGCGCGGAACGCGCATCGTTCCGATGATGCAGTTCTTGTAAAGCTCGGCCTTGCAATAGCGTATAGAGCCGAGGCTGTGCAGCATCTCGCGGTGAAACGGAAAATCGGATCTGTTATCGCGGAACTCGTCGGCGGTCATCGTTATAAGTATCGATTGCGTGCCGCCCTTTGCCGGAACGACGGCACCGGTTGAATTTATCGTATATTCGGTCATGGCGTTCACTCCACTTGCTTTTTTGATATTATACCACCGCCCGGCGCATCGGCGCAACAAGCGGCCGGTGGGTGCAGGCAAAACCGTTTCACTATGTTGCATCTACCTGCGCAGTTAATGCAGCGATACGCAGCAGAGGTTTTGCCCTTTGCCTTCCCCTGCGTAGCTTGAGGGGAAGGTGTCACCTTGGTGACGGATGAGGTGTTATTTTAATCATTTGCCGTCAGGCAAACACATTTTTTCAGTGGCGCTTTTTTAGAGGCGCATTTTTAGAGGCGCATTAAAATTTTACCGATACGTTTGTTGCGTCAGCCCGACCGGGAGTTTCCGCCGAAACCATCATAACGGAACGGATAAATCCGTTCCCTACGGCTATAGCTTTCGGTGCTGGCAAAGCCGATACATATTGTAACAAAGTAGCGCCTACGGCGCGGATATATTTACAC
>OJLA01001628.1_pt1 | contig 14639 bp, 12 predicted proteins | sample 1596611 | NCBI WGS metagenome assembly OJLA01 (sample SAMEA4350168, study PRJEB24818) | metagenome | biome: human; feature: gut; material: faeces | place: Denmark | collected 2013-09
TAGTGAATGATCTTCAGAGCATTGACATAAACTTTTGCCAACCAGCGCATCATCTGCTCGTATTTCTCCATCACTTCGTTGTAATCCAGATACTCGCTGGTGATCGGTTCGAAACGGGGAGCCACCTGCACACCCGATTTCTCGTCACGTCCGCCATTGATCGCATACAACAAGCACTTTGCCAGGTTGGCACGAGCTCCGAAATACTGCATCTGCTTACCGATCTTCATCGGAGACACACAGCAGGCGATACCGTAATCGTCGCCATAGTCCGGACGCATCAGATCGTCGTTCTCGTACTGGATGGCAGAGGTATCGATCGATACTTTTGCGCAGAAGTTTTTCCAGTTATCCGGAGCATTGTTGAACCAAAGCACCGTCAGGTTGGGTTCGGGTGCCGGGCCGAGGTTATACAAGGTATGCAGATAACGGTAAGATGTCTTTGTCACCAGCGAACGGCCGTCAACACCTTGTCCGCCCAGCGATTCAGTCACCCAAACAGGGTCGCCGGAGAACAGGTCGTTGTATTCCGGAGTACGCAGGAAACGGACAATACGCAGTTTGATAATAAACTGGTCGATCAATTCCTGTGCCTCTTCTTCCGTCAGCTTGCCTTCGCAAATATCTTTTTCGATATAGATATCGAGGAAAGTAGAAGTACGTCCGAGAGACATGGCTGCTCCATCCTGATCCTTTACGGCTGCCAGGTAAGCCAGATACAAGAACTGCACGGCTTCGCGGGCATCCTTTGCCGGACGTGTCACGTCGAAACCATAACCGGCACACATTCTCTCAAATGCTTTCAGCGCTTTGATCTGCTCCGTTATCTCCTCACGACTCTGAATGATTTCTTCTGTCAGTTCCTGTATATCGAGACGTTTCTGGAAACGTTTCTTTTCTTCGATCAGGATCTGGGTTCCGTACAGAGGTACACGACGGTAATCACCGATGATACGTCCGCGTCCGTAGGCATCAGGCAACCCGGTAATGATGGCGGAACGACGTGCCGCAATCATCTCGTCTGTATAGGCTGAAAAAACGCCTTCGTTGTGCGTCTTTCTGTATTTGGTGAAGATTTCTTTTGTCATCGGGTCCAGATGATAGCCATAGGCTTCCAGACTGTTTTCGACCATGCGGATACCGCCTTTCGGGAAGATACCGCGCTTCAACGGGGCGTCTGTCTGCAAGCCGACGATTACTTCGTTTTCCTTATCGATGTAACCGGGTCCGTATGTGTCAATCCCCTGGGGAAGCTTCGTTTCGGCATCATATACTCCTTTCTCCCTTTCAACCTTAAACATCTCGGTTAGTTTGTTCCACACTTTCTTCGTTTTCTCCGAAGAGGGTACGAGGAACGTATCGTCTCCGTTATAAGGTTTGTAATTGTTCTGGATAAAGTCTCTTACATTGATCTCCTTTTTCCAGGTTTCTCCTTTGAACTGCGCCCAGTTCTCGTTTTCAAACTTCATAAGCTTATCTTGTCTATTTCGGTTTAGGCACGCAAAGATACGTCTTTTCCCCCTATCTGAAAAGGATTGTAAAGGACGAGGGATGTTAAACCGGAGAAAATACCTACAAATAGGGATAAGGGAAATAAAAACGAAGCCCCGGCAGTACGAATACCGCCGGGGCCTGTTTTTTGTCTGCCGTCCGGTCTTCACAGAGGGAAAAGCAGTAGAACTTTTAATTTCATTACTTTAGTATTATTAATATTAAATCCAACCGCTCGTTCGCCTGTCGCAGGGTAATTGAAACCGTAGATCAAGAAAACCTCTTACATACGGTTTCACGCAGGTTGTCTAGAATTATTTGATTATAAAATGTCATTGTGCCTGTGTAAGGGTGGTTCGCTAACCACCCTTACGATAGACAGTATTGTTTTTTAGTATCAATCGTTACTTAACGATAGCTTTTACAGCAGCTTCGCCTTCAACAGCTACAACTACTACACCTGCCGGAGCAGCGATAGTTGCGTTGTCAGAAGAAACGACAGTGTTAGCTACTACCTGACCTAAGATGTTGCTGATAACAACTTTCTTACCGGCAGCGCCTGCGATTGTTACGTTACCTTCGCCAGCGATCACTTTCACTTCAGATGTTGCGATGCCTTCGTTGGCTGTAGGAGCAGAAGTTACTTCGATTACAAATGCTTCAGCTTCCTTAGCATCTGTACCGTAAACCAAGTTACCGTTGATTACATATACATAGTTACCATTAGCTTTCAGTACATAGTCACCGTCTTCGTTTTCAGTAACTTTGAACTTGAAGTCTTCGATATCCTTGCCAGTATACTTTTCATCGGCGATAACCAAAGTGTCTTCACCAGACAGACGTTCAGCGTCTACAAATTTGATACGTTCTACACTCTTGTAGTAAAGATTTTCATCAGCAGTAAGTTCTGCATATTCTTTCTTGCTGATTTCATCATTAGCATAAGCCTTATCAACAATTTCTTTAAACTTCTTAGCAGTTGTCATCATCTTGCCAGCGTAAGAAATGAAGAACTTCGGAGTTGCATAACCTTCAGCATTTACAGAGTCAACCCACAAAGCAGCTGTTTCTTTAGCCAATACTGCGTTGTTATTTTCGTCAGAAGCGATGAAGCCAATGCTATTAGTAGCTTCGAATGTCATGTGCTTGCTGTCAGCAGCCAAAGAAGGAGCAGCATCCAAGTCTATGATTTCGAACGGAGTAGAGTTAGTAAAGTCAGTTGTTTCTGCTACTAATTCCTCAGAACCATTGATTACACCGTATTCTTTTACTTCATCAGCAGTAGCGCCATATACGATAGCGTATGTACCTTTACCATTTTCTTTCAAGAAGAACTCGATGTCATCCTTAGCCATCTTCCAAGCTGTTCCCAAACCTAATTCATCAGCATTGATTGCATATGAATAAGCCAGACGAACTGTATCAGCCGGCAGGATACCTTTTTCTTCATTACCTTTGCCATTCAGTTCAACCCATTTTTCACCGTCATAATATTTGTAGTTGGCAGTAACAGCCTGTGCTTTTTCGTTACGGATCAATTCCCATTCAGAACCAGCATGAGGAACAACAGTTACAACATCTCCTTCTACACCAGCTTTCAAATACAGATCTGAACCGGCTTCTTCGTTAGCATATTCACCTGTTGTTACAAAGGCGAACTTCTGATTGATGTCAGACAATGTACTGTAGTAGCCGTTCAGCTTGTCATAATCTTCAACTTTCGTCAAAGTGATTGTTTCAAGACCAGACAAACCTAAATCAGAAGCAAATACTGTGTAAGTATTTTCACCTTCTGCTTCATATAGACGGATATTGTCTTGTACAAAACCCGGTTTCTGAACATTGATCAACTTAATTGTGTTAGCAGCTGAACCCGCAGCAACCAACCACTGCCCCTGTGGCTGATCGAAGTCAGCTTCAGAAACTTTATCATACCAACGTGCGCCAGTGAAATCATTCTTCAACCCCAGTGCAGAAGAATTCTTCTTGTCTGCAACTTTGGCAGTTACATTTACGATCAACATTCTTTCGTTGGCAACTTCAGTATTAGCGACACGTGTACCCTTGCCTACTGTAACCCCCATGAAAGTAGAATGGCAGTCATATTCGACAGAAGCCAACTGACGAGTTGTTTCATCATTTGTCACTTTACCGAAAGTCACATCTTTGTTGTCCAGGTCACCAACTTTTACTTTCTGAACTAATGCATATTTACCATCTCCGATGTTTGTTTCGTTCTCTTCAGCATAGAATACAGTGTTCTTGTCGTCAATTTTCTTGTCTTTAATCGCTTTAGCAGTCATTTTTGCATAGCGATAACCGATTGCGTTGGCAGCCAACTCTGAGTTGGAAACACGTTCGTTTGCTAAAACTACATATTCATCGTCTTTTGTATCTTTTGTGCCTTTGTTGTCAACCAACTTGAAACCCAAATTATCATTGGCGATTTTTTCTACGCTTACATTTTCAAACACATCCATGTCATCCAATGTTTCCGGGAACTCGATTGTGAAGTTTTCGCCAAACTTGCTCGCAAAAGCTTCTGCTGTAATTTGGTCGTTGTAGATTTCGTAGAGAGCTACCTTCTTCTTGATAACGGAAGTAGATCCATCCGTATGATGCTCAGAACTTTGTAATAAAGCCAATGACCAATCTGCTGTGCCATCGTTCTTCAGTCCTAAAAAATACGGTTCTTTTTCATCAGAAAGCACAGCTTGCAAATTGCCGTTTGCTGCAACAGTAAACCAACGAAACGACTTTGTTTCATCGTTTGCCTCTTTTTTGGCAGCTAAAGCATAAGCTCCATCTTTCTTTTCAAAAGCCAGATACTGTTCTCCTTCAATATTTTTGAAAGCATAATGTGTAACAGTTCCAACCTTTTTAGTTTCAACAGTCCATTGTGCAGCAGCAACAGGATTTGCAGCCGTAATATCAGCACCATTCACTAATCCTTGCAAAGAAAAAGCCTGCAAGTAATCTGTCGGACTCACAAAATGCACCCCTGCCAAATAATAAGCGCGGCTTGCTTGTGCATCCTTCCATTCAACATTACGCCCCTCCAACTGTGCGAAAGCTGAACTAAAAGAACCGGCTACCAAAGCGGCAGCCAAAAGAGTAGAAAATCTCTTGTTCTTAATCTAAAATGTTTAATTAATAATAATATGTATATTGAATATCGTTCTTACTTCCTGTTTAACAGGTTTTTACCAAATTCCTGTATTTTGACGAGAGAAAACGTACGTTTAAATTCGTCATTTTTCAGCTACAAAAATACATATACTTTTTGAACCTGCAATTCTTTCCTCAAAGATTTTTCTTTTTCTATATTCTTTCTTATCAATTAGATAGCTTAACATGTACGAAAAACCACCTTTTTATCACAAACCATTTAAACCCTCCCCCAAAATGACTAAAAAAAACGTACGTTTTCATTAGTCATTATACAGGATTTTGGTTAACTCTTGTAAAACAAGAGGTTTGAGTACATAGAAGAAACAAACAGATATACTATTTATTAATTAAACATTTTAGAATTATGAACAAAAAGTTTTCTACTCTTTTAGCAGGAGTTGCACTGTTTGGGGCAACAAGTGCTTTTGCAGGAAACAATGTTCCCTCTTTAATTGAAGGAACAAATGATGGACTGTATCAATTGAAGACTCGTGGTAACCTCTACTTGGCAGTGAATCCGAAGGGAGAACTGGTTACAGTTGATAATGTTACAGCAGATAACGTTGCAAGCACATTGTGGTGCACAACTGTTACTGTTGAAAATCAAGGAAAAGCTCCTATTTATGACTTCGTAAACAAAGGTGCTGAAGCTTTATTGTCTGTAACAATGGATGATTTCGCTAAAAATGCAATGCAAACAACCAAGAACTCATTGGTTGGAGGTGAAATTGCAGGCTGGGCATTCTCTGGAACATATGCTAATGCTTTGGAAACTAACAGACCGCTGTATTCTTATTTCCAAGAAGACTCTGTTGTCGGCTTAGTTTTAGAGGGCACTAATGTACGTTTGAAGAAAGCTGGTGGTAAGGCCACTGATATTTCAGGAGCTAAATTTGCCACATTCACTTTGGTAGAAGCTGACGGAATCGCTTTGAATGCAAAGCAAATCAACACTAAATTAGGTATTCAGGATGCAGCTAACGGCGTTAAATTGACATTCAATCCGGATCGCAACAACACATCTTTGGAAAACCCGTTCAGTGATGTCGCTTTCATCGCTAAAGATACTAAGGACGGATCTTTTGTTTATGTAACAAGAAAAGCTGACAACCAGTATCTGCATGTCGATACAGCATATACAAATAAAAACAGCGATAAGTTCTTGGCATTTAATTACAAAAAGGCTTTGAGTACGGATTTGGCTGATCAAGGTAAGTTCTTGTTTACTTATTTCCCGTCTCACGACTCTTTGGTAATCCAAGTTAAGCAGGCAACTCGCTTAAGCGCATCTGTTAAAGATTGGAAGACAGCGTTAACTACACCAGGAAACCACAAAACGATTATCGCAAATAATAAAACTGCTAAAAACTATGTTACAATTCAAGACCTGGTTAAAGCAGATGAAATTCGTATCGTAACTATCGCTGACGTAAAAGAAACAGATATCACTTTAGGCTTCACCGGTTGTGTTCAGGCTGGTACAGACAAGGTTTCTTTGGAAGACGGTCTGTATGTAATCCAGAATGCAGAAACTAACAAATATCTGGCATCTCCGATCCATGTTGATGGTGCAGCTTCAGAATGGGTAACTGTTGATAAAGCAGAACAGAACGTAATGCACATGCCGGCTTACCAGTGGGTTGTTTTGAAGACTAAGACTTCTGAATATTTCTTGTCTACTTCTCCGGTAAATGTTACAAACCGTGAATATCCGTCATTGAAGAACCCGGCTTATAATACAACGGACAAGGTTCTGAAAAACGGTGCTTCTTGGCAGTTGACTCAGGCAGAAGGTTCTAAACTGTATTATTGCAAGGCTTTGTCTTCCGACTCTTTGGTCATCACAAAGATTACAGACAAAAACATTTTGGGTGACAAATATTTAGGATACAAATATTTGACTGATGATGAATTGATGATCACAAACTATGCATTCAACTACTTCAACCCGTACACAATGGACAAATACATCGCACAGGTTGAAGGAGACACAACTTTGAACGCATTGCAGGAAGAAGCTACTTTCTTTGAACTGGTTAAGCAAAATAACAACAAGACTGTAGCTTACGGTTACACAGTAGATGCAACAGTACAGGCAAGAATCGAAGGTCTGGCTCAGCTTGAAAGAGCTACTTATCAGATCAAAGCTGGTAAGAACATGATCGCTGTCGGCAAAGAAAACCGCTATGTCTTGACAGAGAACTTAGCTCCGGCTACATTCTACTTCAAAGAAAACAACGAAACAGAAAAGGGTTGCTACTATGCATTTATCGATGCAGACGATGTAGAGAAAGACACGAAAGGAAATGTTCTTTCTTTCAACAACAAATTAGGTGTTGCAGACCAGAGCTTGAAAGCTTTACTTCAGGAACAGGTTATTGAAGAAGTAAGAACTTCTGCTTTCAGAATCGGTTTGGCTGACCAACCTCTGTATCGTCGTTTCAACCACGTTGAATTAGATGGAGCTGTAGAAGGTAACGAAGATGCTACTAAACTGTTGAAGTTCAAAGAAGCTTATGTCGGCGATTATCTGATGGATGAAACCAACAAGAACTTCATGCGTGAAGATATGGACTATTTAGGCATTGGAGCAAAGAATATTGCCAAAGCAGGTCTGTCATTCAATGTCCGTCCGTTCAATATCGGAAAATCTGCTCAGTATCAGATTAAGCCGCAGTATTTGGTATATGTAAGTGAAACAGAAAACAAAGGAACTGAAGGAAAACCTTGTGACGCAACCAACCACAAGCATATGAATGCCAATGGTGAACCTTGCGGTCCGGAAGATTGTATCCATGCAACTCCTGCCGTTCCTGGTTTCAACCGTTACAAACTGTTGGTAAGCTTCGCTGACTCTGCAGAAGCCAAGGATGTTGTCAAGGGTGAAGAACTGTATCACTTCGGTAAATACCATCGCGTAGGTTTTGTTGATGCCGTTGAACAGGATAGCGTTCTGTATATCTTGGGTGAACATTTCGAAAACGTTGCAACTAAAGACTTGAGCATGGAAGACATTAAGAAAGTTGTCAAAGGCATCAATCTGAAGGTTGCTGTTAAGGAAGACAAGCACCACAACTATACTTGGTCATTCCGTTACATCGATCCGGCCAAGGCTGCTAACGAAGTTGAAGAAGATCGCGCATTCTTGATCGAATCTAACAAAGGTAACAAAGACATCGCTCCGTCAAAAGCAGCATGGTTGAAGAACCAGAACAACTGCTTGGTATTATCTGATCCTGAAGAATCTGAATTCGAAGAAGCAAAGACAGGCGGTGACAACGCTCTTATCTTCAACATCGAAAAGGGTTCTGCTGACGATATGGCTACCGACAACGAAGAGATCGCCACATCTGAAGTAACAGTTATCGCTGGCGAAGGCAACGTAACGATCGCTGGTGCTGCCGGTAAGAAAGTTGTTGTAAGCAACATCTTAGGCCAGGTTGTAGCGAACACGGTTATCACTTCTGACAACGCAACTATCGCTGCTCCGGCAGGTGTAGTAGTTGTAGCTGTTGAAGGCGAAGAAGCTGTTAAAGCTATCATCAAGTAATCGAGACTGAACAATACTATCGTAAGGGTGGTTATTAGACCACCCTTATACAAATGACATTTTATAATCAAATAATTCTTCGGTTGCGTACCGTAAAACGGCAACTAACCTGCGAGAGGCGAACAAGCAACCGGATTTAATATTAATAATACTAAAGTATATTGAAATTAAAGTTCAAGTTGCCTTTCCCCTGCGAAGGACGAAGGCATACAAAAAAACAAGCCCCGGCAGTACGAAAACTGCCGGGGCTTCGTTATTTATTAAAAACAGATGATAATCATCATTTATATTATCCATCTTATAAAAAAAATTCATCATGAAAAAAAACAGAAGCTTTCAAAAGAAGCACAAGAAATAGCAGAATTGTACACCCGCCTGGAAATCCTCAAGTCTAAACAGATAGAGGGAGTCAAAACGACACGTTACACGACCGACGCCATCCGCGCCTGCCAAGGACGCATACGCAAACTGCTCCAAAAGGTCGGAGGGATCGAAGAAATACAGATAAAGGTAGACGACGCACGCACACTTGCCGAGTATTTCAGCGGAATACGCTACCTCCCTGAATTTGAGAAAAACACGGAAAAGGCAGCCGGGCTATTCAAGGCCATGCAGGTCATCTTCAACTTCAGCGTCGTGGTCAAGACGTTGGCCACCTATTATTATTCAAAAGAGAAGAGAGAACGGACAAACAGTTAATTTATTCTAAATAAAAATGTTAAAAAGCAATATGCTCCGTCAAAAACAAAATTCATATACACCTAACAACCAGTATTATATATTTCAAAAATCCGCTTTTGGCATAGTTGCCTGCACACTGGGATAAGCTTACCTTTGTCGCATAAACAAACCGGCAATCCATTTTGCCTTAAATTAATAATATCATGGAAAAACAAGTACATGTATCTTTTTACGCCAGCCTGTTCCGGACAGAGTGCAAAGTCTTAACTCTTGAAGAAATCATCATCCTGATCCGGCGCCGCCGCTGGAAAAATGAGATCCTCGCCTACCGCACCGCACTGGCGGAAGGGCGTGCCGAAGAAGCTGTCGGAACTCTCCGAACAACTGATGAACATCGCCAAGACGCTTCGCCGACGCCCGTTGCAGGTATGCCTGACGCTGTCACAGTGGGCCCGGCTGAACCAGTGTTTCAAGAAATGGCTGCATGAAGCGGACCTGTTCGGCGACGAGGAGTTTCTCAGCGTCATCAAACGCCACGGGCTGATCGCCTTCCGCCTCTGCATGATCTTCACCGCCACCCGATGCGGCAAGGAGGGCTACGGGATGGACTCGCAGTATTGCACCGAAGAGCATTTCAAGGCTGCGCTCGCCATCGTCGAGACTTGCCTCGAACACAGCCGCCTGCTCCTGACGCAGTTGCGCCACAACGAAAGCGCTCCCGAACTGTCCTGCCCCCGCAAAGGACGCATCCTGCTGGAGAAATTGCCGGAGCGCTTCACCCTGGCTGAAGCTTACACCATCGGTGAGACGGAAGGGATGGACAAAAGGCTGGTCAGACGCCTCATTTATAAGCTGAACTCTCTGTTCATCAAGAGAATAAGCCACGGTGAGTATCAGAAAAACAAGCCCGTCACCCCCCAAAAAGTGTAGGGAAAATATCGCGGTCAAATTGTCCTTTTCCCTCCGCAGCCGATTTCAGAAAGAGAAAAACCCTATACCTTTTTCCCCCAAAAGCCATAGCTTCCACGGAAAAAAGGTATAGGGTTTTGCCCTGTGGGGTATAGTTTTTTTTTTTCAAAGCCAAGCATACTTGCCGGCTTTCCCCGGCTTTCCCCGTTTTGCCCCTCTCCTCCCCCTCTTGCCACCCTGTTCCGCCACATTCCGCAGGGACGACAGGGGCGGTTGTATCTTTGTTATGTGATTAAGAAACAAATGTTTTACCTAAAAATCCTGATGTTATGCCAGCAAAGTACAAATTGGTCCTGCGCAAAGACATGCGCAAAGATGCTGCCGAAGGTTCGAAACTGTATTACGCCAGTGCCAATACGACCGGCACGTGCGACGTGTATGAATTGTGCGACCTGATCTCGGCCCAGTCCACCGCCTCTTCGGGCGATGTGAAACTGATCCTCGACGAATTGGTCAACGTGATGCGCCGCAACCTCGGCAAAGGCGAAGTTGTCAAAGTAGGCGAGCTCGGCAGCTTCCAGTTGCAGTTCGGCAGCACCGGCACGCTGACCGAGAAGGAGTTCAGCCATGCGCTTATCAAAAGCCGCCGCATCGTCTTCCGCCCCGGCAAGCTGCTGAAAGATGCGATCAAGAACTACACGTTCGAGAAGATCGCTTCCGGTGCTCCGGACGAGGGCAGCGCAGGGGGCGAAGATGACCGCCCGGGAGAACTTTGAGAGTTGAAAGTTGAGAGTTGAAAGTTGAAAGTGATGCTTCGCGTTCGTACAAATAACTCTCACCTTTCACCTTTCAACTTTCACCTCTTCAGGGTTCTCCGAGATGTCCCACAATGTAATCCTTTTGTCTGGGGGTGAGGTATTTCTTGCCCGGATGCCAGCCCGATTTTTCCAGTTGACCGACCAGCTCGTCGCTGACGCGTATCCATTTCAACAATTGCATGGTCGCGCTCTTCTGCGAGATATTCGGGAAGTACATCAGGGCCAGTTCGCCCCATCCCCATACTTTGTTTTGATTCAGTGAATTTTCCATCGTTTTTCTTCTTGATTATAATATGTAAATATAGTCATTATCAATCTGAAATACAAATAAATACCGATATATAATGGATAAAAAGATCAACTTTTTACATACTTGCCGGGAGGCTGCCGCCGAAGCGGAAAAGCTGTTCGGCATGAACGCCAGGATCATCCTCGCACAGGGTGCGCTCGAAAGCGGATGGGGAACCTCCATGCTTGCGACGGAACATCATAATTTCTTCGGACTGATGGGGTATGGCGCTTCCAACGCGTATTGGCACGGACAGCGGGCCACGTTCGAGACGGCCTACGGCACGCACCATTTCAGGCATTACGAAGCCACACACCTCTCTTTCCTCGACTTCGCCCGCCTGATCCGTTCCGCCTATCCCCGCGCCTACCATTTCAGCTTCCAGCCCGAAGCCTACGCCAAGGAGATCGCCTACAGCCCCTACATCAGCGAACAAAACGGTGACAACCGCGACCTCTACCGCCGCAACATCATCGCGCTCGAAGCAGAGATCGGGAAACAACTGGAACTGTTTCAATGGACAATGAACAATGGACAATTAAATCATAAATCATAATTCATAAATCCCATCATGAACAAACTAAAACAAATCCTTGAATTTATCAGAGCCTTGTTGGGCTTCTTGTTGAACCTGAAAAAGAAGAAAACGGATGAGAAGAATGAAAAGCCGCCTCGCCCGATACCGGGCAAGTTGCCGGACGATGTGCCGGACGATACGCCTTCGGACAGCATTGGCATTGTATCTGGCCGCCCTCGGGATAATGGCCCTGTGGGCGGACCGTTCGGAGGTGGTGCTGGGATGTATAGGAGCCCTCTTGACACTCTCGGAGTACGGACAAACGGCACGGGACAAGCCTCCTCCTTCGTGGGATGGGCGCTGATTGCATACGCGACGGGGATGTCTTTATGGGGAGCCTGAACGGATGTTAGCGGATGGACACTTTACGGACCGTGTCGCCGATGCGGACGATGTAGTAACCCTTGGCAAGGTCCACCGTATATTCGCCGGAGGGTTGCTTCATCGGTATCTCTTTCACCCGGATGCCTACCACGCTGTAGACTTCGAGCTTGCTACCGGCCGGAGCATTCTCGACGACGATCTTGTTATCATAGGCGCTGATCTCAACCGAATCCGGTTCTTTGTCTTTGGCGACGGTCGTCCGGGACACGGTCGTATTCGCTTGTTGTGCCATCACCTCAAGCGGACAACCGGCCCATGCAGCCAGCAACAAAACGAATGTAATCAATACCTTCATATACCAAACCCTAAGATCGTACAAATGTAGGAATATTTTTTGGGATAATACACAAAGTTCTGTATTATTAATGATCGACGGCCATTCCATGTTTCGACACACCTTCCTGCGGCACCTTTTTTTCGATTAAACCGGTATCACCGTTCCTTCATTTCCCAATATCGTGCCGGGGAATACCGCTTCGGCTTCCCGGTGAAGTTCGGACAGGTCTTCGTAGCGGGCGGAATAGTGGCCGATGACGAGGCGTTTCACATGGGCATCACGGGCGATCTCCGCTGCCTGGCGTGCGGTGGAATGGAAGGTTTCTTTGGCACGGGCGAGATCGCATTCGGCAAAAGTCGCTTCATGATAGAGCAGGTCCGCCCCTTCGATAATCGGGATGATCGAGCGGTTATAGGCCGTATCGGAACAGAACGCATAACGCTTGGGAGGAGCAGCCGGACGCGTCAGGCGGGAATTGGGAACGACCTCGCCTTCGGGCGTGACATAGTCCTGCCCCTGCTTGATATCTTTCATGCAACGGACGGGAACCTGATAGAAATCCGTCATCTCGCGGATGATATGCGCCTCCTTCGGTTTCTCGGCAAAGAGATAGCCGCAGGTGGGAATCCGGTGCTTCAGCGGGATGGAGTAGACCGACAGCGAACGGTCTTCCATCACCAACGAATGGCTGCGGGTATCGACAGGATTGAAACGCACTTCGAACTCCATGCCCCGGCAGAACAAATCCATCACGGGACGCAGGTAAGTCTCGACCTCCTTCGGACCGTGCACGACCAGCTCGCCGGTGCGTCCCAGCATGCCGAGTGTGGAGATCAGTCCCGGCAGACCGAAGCAGTGGTCGCCATGCAAATGAGAGATGAAGATATGGGCGAGACGGCCGAAACGGACGCGCATCCGCCGCATCTGCACTTGGGTACCTTCCCCACAATCAATCATATACAATTTGTCTCGTAAATCTACGATCTGTGATGTTGCCAGATGCCGCGTGGTAGGTAACGCCGAACCGCATCCCAATATGTTTATGTTAAATTCTGCCATAAGGTCCTTCGGATAATTCGGGTGTAAAGATAATACAAAAGCATTGGCGTACTGTGAAAAATAACAAAAAAAGCGGGGAGATTGTTCCGAGGGTCACAGGTATTCCATATATTTGTTTGCTGTCCTTATGGAAGCTATTTAGAGTCAGTAGAAAAGACTTAAGATATTTTCATCTAAGCCTTAACTAACTTTTTCTTTTTGTTTAAAACGGTTAAATGTAGAAACGGCCAAGCGTGAGCTTCGCCGTTTCCTTTGTTTTATGGGACCAGCCTGTAGCATCGCATCAATAGGCATGCGTGTCTTTCTCCTGCATTTCCTCCCCGCTGATCTTCCGCAGATCCAACGCACGCCAGGCATAGAAAATATAGCCTAAGACGAAAGGCACGAGGATGGAGACATAACTCATCACTTCCAATGTGAACGGACTGGAGCAACTGTTGGCGATCGTCAGCGAACTTTGCAGGTCGGCTACCGAAGGATAATAAGCCGTATTGTTCCAACCGGCACAAAGCAGCAGCGCCAGCACCGTGAGTACCGTGCCTGTCCCGCAGAACCAGATGCCTTTTTTCCATGTATCCGACAAGATCGTGCGGACGATGCCATACAACACACCTGCCACCCCCACCAAGAGCACGACCGATACGGCAGGCATCTCGACCAGGTTCATAAAATATTTATAGGGCTGCATATACACCTCTTTTGTCTCCGGATCGACAGCAAAACCGTCGGCAAGCAACAGATGCACCAGGAAGACAAGGAAGAAAACAAGGAACAGCACCGTCTCGATCACCAAATGCTTGCGGCTACGTTTCACAATCTCGGCATCGTCGATATTGTTGATGAAATAAAGCAATGCCTGGATGCGTGCCAGGAAGAACACCGCCAGTCCGAGACATACGTTCCAGAACACGAAAGCAGCCTCAAGTCCGTGCCAGGGGGTCGCCCAGGTGGAGATCACCGGCATCGCGACATCGGTCAGCTGTCCTTTGTTGACGACAAACTCGGCTCCGCTAAAAAACGTACCGACAGCCGTACCCAACAGGATCGGGCCCAAGATGCCGTTCAACAGCAGGAATACCTGATACGTCTTTTTGCCCAGGAGATTCCCCTTCTTCGACTGGTATTCATACGATACGGCCTGCAGAACGAAGCAAGCCAGTATCAGCATCCACACCCAGTAGGCTCCGCCGAAACTGGTCGAATAGAATAACGGGAAAGAGGCGAAGAACGCACCTCCGAAAGTGACCAGGGTCGTAAACGTAAACTCCCATTTGCGTCCGGTCGAGTTCAGCAACATCTTTTGTTGCAATTCTGTTTTGCCGATCGTGAAAAGCAAGGACTGTCCGCCTTGTACGAAAAGCAAGAAAACCAATAGCGCTCCTAAGAGGGAAACAAGGAACCACCAGTAATGCTGTAACAATATATATGTACTA
>OJLA01001629.1_pt1 | contig 14625 bp, 12 predicted proteins | sample 1596611 | NCBI WGS metagenome assembly OJLA01 (sample SAMEA4350168, study PRJEB24818) | metagenome | biome: human; feature: gut; material: faeces | place: Denmark | collected 2013-09
GTAAAAAGAAGTCCAAATATTCCAGCGAAAATTATTAGTCCATAGAATATATAACAATTTTTGTAATATTTATTTTTAACAGGATTTCCAATTAGTATTGACAGAATAATAAGTGTTAGATAATATGGTCTAATTGAAACTCCAATGTTTAGAAAATAAGCCGTATTTTCTATTGACATTAGTCCTATAGTTAAACTTGTGATTATGCTTATAAGATATATTCGATTATATCTAACTGCTATCATACTAATTCATTTTAATAATTTTAGCAGGAACACCAGAAACAACGGCATTTTCTGGCACATCTTTTATTACAACAGAATTGGGCGCCACAATGGTATTATCACCGATATGCACACGACCGATTACTTTTGCGCCAAGAGTCACCTCAACATTATCTCCGATTATAGGTCGATTATAATCATCTTCTCCTTTTTTCCCAAATACGACTCCGCTGGTGACTGTACAATTCTTCCCGATCCTGTTAGCATTTAAAAATATTCCTCCGCCGAGGTGATTTATCTTAAGCCCTGCTCCACAAGTATTTAAAGGAATCATAAGCTGATACTTGTAACTTAGTCGTCTAAGCCAAAACCGTAGCAAGGGATTATATAATTTATGAGTATTGACGGCATATTCCGCATGACGTAATACCCACAAGTAATGTCTTACTTTGATATGTTCATCACCTGCTAACCATCTTAAAATAAAGGGCAGATTTGAATGTGGGTATCTTGAGAAATCAGAGGAAAGATAGCGGTTTAAATCATTTCTATTTAAAATCATAACAATGGTTCTCCTTTCCCAAAAATACGTTTCAACAAAGCAAGTATATTATGGAATGAAAATGATAGGAAATCTTTGCTAAACAAAACTTGTAATAATACATCGAGTCTATAAGTTGGCAACGATAAGTACAATAATTGACGAAGTTCCTTATATTTTGCATCTTTCGGAAGATGTCTAATCATTCTCAATGATGGACTCTCGGATAAATCTAATTCAGGAAATTGTTTATTGATATAGATTCTACGGCATTTTTTTGAATTTTCTTTTAGTAAGGAAATTCCTGCATGAGTAATCTGTGTGTCAGATTGACGATATTTTAATAATACTTCTGGTATGTTATAGAACTCGCCATATTCCATTAGGTCAATCCAAAATTTGTAATCTTCACAATTCTTGAAACTTTCGTCATATAATAAATTATGTCGAGTCAAAATATCCCGACGCAACATCACGGTAGGATGCGCGAAGCAAGCGGTAAAAAGTAACAGTTTCTTGTTTTCCTTATCTGAAACTTTTGTGATATATTTTCTTGATGACAATTTTGTGTTTCCAAAATATTCAATCTTTGTTCCGCAAGCAATTAGACGAGGATTATTTAAGAAACAATCTACTTGTTTTTCAAATCGTTCAGGTAAAGATATATCATCGGCATCCATTCTTGCGAGCAAATCTCCTGTTGCGGAATTAATACCACGGTTCAATGAATAAATTAATCCACGGTTGATGTCGTTATTTAAGAGTTTTATTCTGCTATCATTATATGATTTGATTATATTCTCTGTCGTATCTCTACTTCCATCATTTATTATAATGAACTCGAAATCGCGGTATGTCTGGGATAAAATGCTATCAATAGCCTCTTTAATAGTCGCCTCAGCATTATATGCGGGCATAATTACACTTATCTTCTCTTTAATCATAATTTTATTCCTTGATTCCCAATAGTTGTATGCCATCGGCAGCTAATCCGATAGCAACTGAAGGCATCAAGCCTATTGAGTCATAAGTTGTAATCGGGCGTGAAAAAATAAATGCCGCATTATTTTTTATTTCAGTTAGCAATTCTTTAATTCTTGAAGAATTTTCAAGTCCTAAATTTTCGACACTTAATGTTTTATGCTTGATTTTGTTGTGCTTAATCCAAAGCCCCAATAATGTCTCTCCCATATATCCTATTACTCTTCTTTGTCTTGTATAGGGATTTATTTTGATTCTATCTTCAAATTTTCCAAGAACCTTGAATAGGAAACTACAGTATGACTTAAATTGCTTTGAAGAAAAAATAGACATATTGTATGGGGAAAATCTATTATTGTAATGATAATAATTTATAATATCTTTTTTGTAATCAGGATAAAGTTGAAGAATTGTGTCAAGTAAAATGTAAGTTTCTTCAATTGAAGTTAAGTAAGCTAATTCTGTAAATATTGATCTGTTAAGAATTATAGGCTTTGGTGTTAACAGAATATTCTTATTAGTCAGCTTTTTTATAATGTCTTTGTTTGACAAATCGAAGTAGCGGCGGTAGTGGCAGAGGCCGATGTAGTCGACATCCTTGAGGTTTTTCCACGCCCAGTAGAGGGCGGTGAGCTCGCAGTAGGAGCCGTTTTTCTCGGAGATGTTGTCGCCGGTGTTGTCGCACTGGAATCCTAGGTCGAGCTCGGGATGTAGTGCCTTGCCTACCTGTATGGGCATGTAGATGTCATCCTGACGGATATTAGGGTCGGCTTTGTGGCATGCCACGAGTATCTTTACGCGGGGTTGCTTCTTTTCTTCCATAGGGTTTATTTGAAATGATTGAGTGCCTGGGCGATGATTGGCGCCATGTCGTAGTATTTGTATTCGGCGAGGCGACCGCCGAATATGACGGATGTTTCCTGCGCGGCGAGGGCGCGGTATTGCTCGTAGACAGCCTGGTTACGGGCATCGTTGACGGGGTAGAACGGCTCCATGCCGTCGGTCCACTCGGTAGAGTATTCGCGCGAGATGACCGTGCGGGGATTGTCGTAGACGGCGTTGCCGAAGGTCTCGAAATGCTTGTGCTCGATGATGCGGGTGTAAGGCACGTCGGCAGCGGTGTAGTTGACCACGGCGTTGCCCTGATGGTTTGGCTCGTCGAGTGTCTCGGTCTCGAAGCGCACCGTGCGGTATTCGAGCTTGCCGAAGCGGTAGCCGTAAAACTCGTCGATTTTTCCGGTGAACACAATCTTGTCGGCGATTGACTCCCAATGGGCACGGTCGGCGAAGAAATCGGTGTCGAACCTTACCTCCACGCCGTCAAGCAGACCGTCAATCAGGCGGTTGTAGCCTCCGATGGGGATGCCCTGATAGGAGTCGTTGAAATAGTTGTTGTCAAAGGTCATGCGCACCGGCAGACGACGGATGATGAACGCCGGAAGCTCGGTGCATTTGCGTCCCCACTGCTTCTCGGTGTAGCCCTTGATGAGCTGCTCGTAGATGTCGCTCCCGATAAGTGTCAGTGCCTGCTCCTCAAGGTTGCGCGGCTCGGTTACGCCCTCGGCTTTCATGCGTTCGACCGCCTCGCGCCGCTGCTCGTCGAGCTTTGCCTGCGCCTCGGCGGGAGTCTTCACGCCCCACATCTGATAGAACGTGTTCATGTTGAAGGGCAGGTTGTACAGCCGTCCGTCAGGAGCCTGTGCCACGGGACAGTTGGTGTAGCGGTTGAAAGGCACAATCGAGTTGACAAAATCCCACACCTCCTTATCGGATGTGTGGAAGATATGCGCCCCGTACTTGTGCACATTGATTCCCTCGATATTCTCGCAATATATATTACCTCCGGCGTGGGGACGCTTGTCAATGACAAGACACCGCTTCCCCCGCTTCCGGGCAAGATGCGCAAACGTGGCGCCGAAAAGCCCGGCACCCACTATCAGATAGTCATATTTCATCAGACCTATTCTATTAAATCTTTCATTTTAATGGCTTGTTCCCCTAGCGCTTTAGCTCGAGTACGAATTTTACTTCGTAACACATTATCATTTGCAACTTTTAAAGCATCTGAGATTATTTGAGCAATTTCGATTTCGTTAGGGATAGGACTATATTCAATGACATCATCATATTCCAATAAGGATTGTAAACTCCATGTCTTATGAGAGTTTGATCCCATAAATACACACGGTGTACCGCCGAGTGAAGCCATTATAGCAGGATGATATCTTCCTGAAATATAAACTTGTGCATTTGCCAATATTTTAGCTGCGGCGATTAAGGGCGTTTCGATAGATATTAAGGGGATATTAGTGATTCGTGACACCTCTTTTAAAAATTCGTCTCCCTCACATACTTGAATTAAAAAGATGTTATGTGCATATTTTGCCTGTAATCTTCTTATTAATGAACAATATGCTTCAATGGCTTCTTTAAGATATTCATTGATTTTTGCGGAAGAAGAACCTGAAACCAAAATGTACGGTTTAGTAAAATCTAAATTGGAATATGCTTCATCGCATTCTGCATCATGAGCTAAGTAATATTTACCATTTTCAACGATATGATTATCATTTACCAAATCATACCATGTAAATAAAGCGTCTGGGATAAGAACTGGATTAACATTTGGAAGATTCTTTTTTACATATTGAAATGACACATTTTCTCTGGCAACCACAACTTCAGCCTTAGACAAAATGTCATTCACTAATGAAAGAGTCTTTTGGTTTCGTTCGTTATCAGGTCTATCTGAGAACATTGCATTCATAAAAAATACTTTCTTCCCTAATTTTTCAGCCCAATACATGCACATTGTCATCACAAGCGGTTCGCGCCACTGAGGGGTACTGAAGATAAAGGATCCTTCTCCATTTACAACTACTGCATCAAAATCATATTGGTCTATATCTAATTCGGATAAAATGGGATTCGCGGGGAGACATTTTTTTAGGTTTTTAATTGATTTCTCCATGTCATGAGAAGCAAAATCAAACCATTCAGATTTTTGGGTCATTCCTTGAAGTTTAAAACAAACTCTTGCTAAAATAGGCTGTAGTTTATTCCAATATTTAAATTTGCCAAGTGTCCTGTATGCCCAGCTTGGTAAATATTTGAAATAAACTATGCGTGGAAATGTCTCCGTAACATTGCCAGTGATACGCCCAACAATTGAATGTTTTGTCCCGACCATTAGAGAAAGTGCTGTACTTGTTGCCCTACACCCATAATTGCCTCGAATGCGATTATCGCCAACATAAAGAATTTTCATGTGCGGTGTTTTAAAAATTTTTTAATTGGATTACGTAATAAATTTTTTTCATACTGATTCATACCAAATTGGAAAAATAGGACAAGATATAAGATTGTATAAATCGCTATGCCACTAGCTAGTACCCCAAGTTTAGAGTAGTCGAAATAGTTATTTAAAATTATTCCGCCAATAGTAAAAAACACAGGAATTGGTATCATTTTTATGATTTCTTTCCAAAATATCCCAATTGCAATATGCTGGTATGCTTGGTAGTATATATTCATAATAATTCCTTGACCAAAAATAAGAGCTCCTCCGATTGCAATAGCACATCCAATCGGTCCCATTTCTTTTGAAAGATATATTTGAAATCCAAGACTGACCACTGAAATTGCCAAATATAAAATGGAACGAAATTTCATTTGATTGCGAGCTTGGAGTATTGTAATTCCTGTATTTTGAATCAAAGGAATAAAAAGGGAACCAAAAAAGATTAAAGTAATTATATAAGATTCAGAATAATTTTTTCCCGCCCATATCGCAATAAAACCTTTTCCGAACACAATAAAACCGGAAAAGATAAATAACATTATTATAGATTGCAATCTTCCTGTCTTTATAAAGAGGTCTGAGATTTCTTTATAATGAGTTTTGTTTGCCACCATTGCGGTTATTTTAGGCAATAACACACTTGCAATCGCCGTTGAGAATTGCAAATACATCTGTTGAAGCATTATGGCTACCGAGAATATAGCGACTGCTATTGTACCCGATATCGCACCAAGTACAAACTGTCCTGTCCCCCAATATATTTTATCCATTATGGCATTAAGAAATATCCAGAATGAATAAATACTAATTTCTTTAATAAAATTCCAGTTTACTTTTCCAAAGACAATCTTTATTTTAAGCCGATATTTACAATATGCAAGATTGATTACAAGTGTTAAAAGATTAAATATTGTCTGTACTATAACAAGTGCAACAGCTTTATATCCGATAGCTAAAACGAAAATAAGCACACCTGTAGAAATCAAGATTCTGAGTATATTTACAACTCGCTGGAAAACAAAATTTTCATAAGCCGATATTATCGACCCGAATATGCTCAGAGGGAATGTAAAGGCAAGATTAAATGTCAGCAGCAGCATCATGACTCGAGCCTGACTTAGATCTGATTCTGTCATTGTCTTGTCAAACAAGGTATCAATATTAAAATATAACCCTAATCCGCCTCCAAAGGCAATCACTCCAATGATGGAATATACAATCAAGAACATCCCAAACATCTCCCATTGTTCTTGTGTCTTATTTTCCGCGCGAAACTTTGCCGTATATCGTATTATGGCATTCCCAAATCCAAAATCAAGAATTGTAAGGTATGCGATAACTGATGATACAAGTGAATAGAGTCCATATTCATTTTGACCAAGACATCGGAGCATATAGGGTGTATATGCCAATCCGACAAGCGTATTCAACGCTATAATTACATAATTTAATATTGCACCTGCCTTTACTTGATTCATTGACTTATTGACAAGTTTTATATCTGAGGGTTTGTGATGGCGGGGTGGTCATAGGGATTGAGGTCAAGATTCAATTGGTGGCGGGGGAGCCGTAGGCGATGCGGTGGATGAGGTCGTAGAGAGGGAGGAGGGTGTGGGCTTCGGCGCGGGGCATCGCAGGGAGGGTGCGGCAGGCGCGGGCGACCCATTGGCGCGCCGTGCGCCGTATTGCGGCGCACTGAGGCGAGGGAACGTCTTCGCCGATGAAGAAGCGACGGTCGTTTGCCTCTGTGAAGAGCTGCACTGCGCTGTCCCTGACGGCTGTCGCGTCAGAGAAGTCAATCCGGGAAATTTCTGTCATCGTGAGAGATAGTAATTGTATTCTTCGGCGAGCGATCGTTGAAGAGCTGATGTAGCTGTCACGCCTCCGATGAGCGTGTTGCCGTCGCGGAGCATGACGTGGTCGCGGTCGTTGACCGCAAAAAGGAGCGTCACGAGGGCGATAGTCACGGGATTGGTAAGCGACTGTCGACGGCGCTCATAGAGGTCGCGGAAGCGGTAGGATTCTTCCATGTTGCCTAATATCGAGTTTGCCACGCTTAACAGGGCGTAGAGTTTTGCCTCAAGTTTCGGATTGTTGAGTTTCACCACCTCAAACCGTCGGCAAAATACCGACAGCTGTGAAATCAGAGATGCCGACAGGCGTTGTGAATCATGATGTGCCCGCAACGCTTTCAGCAACCTGGGCACGAACGCATCAATCTGATCGTAGACGCGCCGCGAGTCGCGGGCAAATTCAAGCACCCTGACATCAGACACCTTTATATTATATGCCACAGTGCCGAGATTTTGGTCGACACGAAGCACGATATTGCCCGTATTGCTTTTCAGGCGCGGAATGAATGTGCCGACGAGTCCGGGGAAATCGCCGTTGACCACCTCGACCAGGTCACCCGCTTCAAGATCAATATCTTCAAGCGAATAATATGGCAGCTCGTTTTCGTATGCCTTGGCTATAATCTGGAAACTGCGCATCGTGGCATCGTCAATTATCGCATAGCGCGCTCCCCCGCTCCGGTTTAAGAGGAATGAAAATCCGTTTTCCATCCTGCACAACCGCTTGATGTCACTGAGCTTACCACGTAGAAATACGTAGTGAAAGGTAAGGTGCATGCGTTTCATCGACACTACCCCATCCTTTTCTTCCCTGACTACATACGACGGGGCAAACAGTTGAAGGTCGAGTTGCTCCGCGTCGTTAAAGCGGTCGACTGTGCGTTGCGCACTGTTTCGGGCAGGGGTAGTCGCGATATGATTCAATACATACCAGTTTATCGATTCGTAAACGGGATTTGAATCAATCATAGATTTTAGAGTATTCTCTTAGTTGGCTCGACTATAAATTATCGTCTGTTTTTCAAGCACATACGCATAATCTATTTGCCAAACTTCCGAAAACTGAACCATTCAGTCCAGCTGATTCACAAGTACGCTCTCTTGCTTAGAGATACTATCCTCTGTATCTTGCTGGCTATCAATACCATTTAGCTAAATTAGCTAAACAATAGCTGATTTATACGGTAATTACGCTTGTTAATGGCGATTAATAATATTAATAAAAATTCGATAAACCGCGGGTTTATCGAATTTTTTTGTAACTTTGTGCAATCTTAGTATCTCTAAGCAAGAGATTTAGATTTCCTTATCCATCATCCTGCTATTTATTTTCCCTATCGCAAAGCGTTATAGCGATGCTTTTAAGCATCATTTATATTCGGGAATCTCATCGGGATGAAACACCACCGAATGCGAGACAGGCGATGACGCAATGAAATACCCCAGACATTTGTCACCTGAAAACATTGCCGGTCCATTGCTGTCGTTTTGCAGCGCTTCAAGATAATCATGCATCGCCTGTGAAATCGGGCATACGGTAGCAGTCATCACGTCGCCATCATACAACACCGTGTCATCTTCCTCTTCATCGGTATCCATACGGGTTGTCATGGTAAAATAGGTTGCCTTGCCGTCAACCGCCCCGCGGTCATCCATTTCACCCCATTGGTAAATCTCTCCGTTGCGATACAGTTTGACCCAATAAAAATCACGGGAATCGGGATTATCGGTAAACTTACCCTGAAGCACGGCTACATGGTCGTAGGGCATCTTTATCCAGTTAAATTCAAGGCTCACGATTTTCACCGGAGGATAAAATGTAGCTTCAGCCTCATAGCGGCACTCTCCACGGTTCACTGTCAGGCGATAATTATGTCCGGCGATTCCCGGAGTCGGGTTACGGAAAAAACCTTCTTCATCAACAGAAAGATTGTACGTAATCCCCTCGGTAATATCCTCAATCCTGACCGTGGCATCCGTAAGGTGAGTGCGGTCCATCGGCTCATCCATGGGCGTAGTCATGGTGATGCCTACCTTGGCGCCCTCGGGTGTGAGTTCACCTTCAATCACCACAATAGGGTCTATGTCATGATACTTGAAATCAAGCTCTTTCTCACACCCCGTCAACCCCGTCATCAATATCGCTGCAAGAATCTGATTATATATTTTCATAATCGTGTTCAGAATTTAAGTGTATATGAAACAGAAGGAACAAGCCCGTACATAGACTGCTGTACAGCCCGCGTGCCGGATGGCTTCGTCGGGTCATCCTCGAAATATATCACGTATGGATTGTAACGGCAATAAGCATTAAAGATTCCGAATGCCCATTGATAGGTGAATTTTCTACCGGTGTGGGTATATGTAGCCGCCAGGTCGAGGCGGTGGGTCGCCGGAGTCTTGTAGGCATTGCGCTTCGAATAATAGTAACAGGTCTCCCCTGCCACCTCATATTTCACATCGGGAGCCGTCAAAGGCTGACCCGATGAATATATCCATGACCCTGAAAAATCCCATTTGTCGGAAAGATGCCATATTGCCGTCACGGAAAAGTCATGACGACGGTCGTTGGTGGCATTGTACCATTGCCCGTCGTTGATGCCCGGTATGCGTGTCTCTGTGCGCGATATGGTGTAAGCCACCCAACCGGTAACCGCTCCGGTATTTTTACGCAACATGAATTCTGCCCCGTAACTGCGTCCCTTGCCGCCAAGTATGATATTTTCAAGCACAACATCGGAAAATGAAGTACGACCATCTTTATAGTCATACACATTATTAATATTCTTATAATATCCCTCAACCGACCAGTCATAACCGCCGCTTTCAGTCATGCCGCAGTAACCGAGTCCATACTGTAGCGCGCGTTCCGGCTTTACGACTGCCGAAGTGAGTGCATAACGGTCAAACGGGAAAGATGTCGCGCTCGACCGTATTGCATGAAGACCCTGAGTAGCGATTCCAAAACCAGCCTTGACATTATGCAACGTGGTAATATTATATTTCAGGCTTATACGGGGTTCGACCTCAAAATATGTCTTGCCGTCAAACTGGTTTGCAGCATCGACAGATGTCATGAAATCGTGGAAACAATCGCCCGACATCGCCGACAGCACAGTAAAACGTACACCCGCCGACACATCAAATCTCGGTCCGAACGACCCGGCATAATCTATCCATGCCGAATTTTCCCAAAGCGACCTTACTTCACGCTCCTTTACAGCATTTAATGTCCACTCCGCCGACTTCACCCTAAACAGCTCCGACCTCACTCCAAACTCAATATTGTGTCCCTCTGTCAAGGCATATCTCACACGCTCATTCAACGAATAACTGTGGATATAACTCTTCATGGTCTGGTCAAGATCCATTATCGCCATTTCCATTTTAGGTGTAAAGTGTGTCATTGCCGCTGTCGTGATAAACGTGAATTTCTCTCCCGCCTTCGCGGTCCAGTTTATCGAGGCGCCGAGATTTCCCCAGAACATTCCCATCAGGTCACTTACCGCCATATTGTCACGGCTCACAAAAAATGAAGCGTCGACAAGATGAGCCGCCGACGGACGATAACGCACCTTTGCCGTGACATCATAGAAATTCATAACCGTGCTTCGGTATTCAGGGACCATCTTAAGAAACGCGTCAACATAAGAGCGTCGCGCAGTCACGGCAAACGACAGTTTATCTTTTACAATCGGTCCCTGCGCCATCAGTTTCGCGGCAAGTATGCCTATTGTCGCCGACCCGTGGTAAGAATCCATATCGCCGGCATTGAGCATTGTCTCCAGCACCGACGACGTAGCTCCTCCGTATATAGCCGGAATAGGTCCTTTATATAATGTGGCACCGGCAAGAGCGTTATCATTGAATGTCGAGAAAATGCCCATGACATGAGATGGATTGTAAAGCGTGATGCCGTCAAGCTGTACAAGATTTTGCGAGGCGTTACCTCCGCGCACTTCAAATCCACCGCCTCCGTCGCCCTCACCATGTACACCGGGAAGCAATGCTATCGATTTGATTATATCGTTCTCACCCGCAAATGACGGTATCTGTGCCATTTTGGTCAATTCCAGTCTCTCAGCGCCCAGACGCGGATTACCGACACGCTGTCTTACGGAGTTCCCGGTAACCACTACTTCCATCAGCTGCTGTCCTGCGATACTGTCAGGCATCTCATTACCAAAAACATCTCCGGTCACACACGCAAAACCGAATCCCGATAAAACAATCTCTTTTATTATATTATTATTCATACCTTTCCAACTATAGCCTGCCATGTAATCAAGCATATTAAAATTTTACGACAAATAGCAATCTTCACATGACAACTTTCTTATGATTATCTCATTCAAATAACAAAATCGCTGCAAAATTAACAATTATACTCTTCATCACAAAACTCAAGACTCATTTTAGTGACAAAATGCCGATGACATGAAACTTTCGTTGTAACTAATTTTTAAGAGTTACCTATTATTTATTAAATTTGCAGTCCATTTAGAATAAGAGTAACAAAACGATGAAACTGATAGCTGACAGCGGAAGCACTAAAGTCGAATGGTGTCTTCTCGATTATGACAAGCCGGTAAAACAAATATTCACCTCCGGTTTTAACGCATTGATGCTTACCGAAGAGGAAATCGCTCAATATCTTGATGACGAACTGATGTTTCAGCTCGGCGATCTTGCAGAAAAAGTGACTGAAGTATATTTCTACGGTGCAGGATGTATTGATGACGAAGTGTGCCGTAACGTACGCCGTGCCATACGTCAGAACCTTAACGTGGCGACCATCGAGGCTCACTCCGATCTGCTCGGCGCGGCGCGTGCCCTTTTCGGCAACAACGAAGGCATCGCCTGCATACTCGGCACAGGCTCCAACTCATGTTACTACAACGGTCATGAGATAAAAGACCATGTGAGCCCCCTCGGATTCATCCTCGGAGATGAAGGCAGCGGCGCGGTGCTTGGCCGTCATCTGATCGGCGATGTATTGAAACATCAGCTTCCCCGTGAACTCTGCGACCGTTTCCTTGACGAGTACAATCTTGAGCGCACGGCAATCATACGCCGTGTATATAAGGAGCCGTCGCCTAACCGCTTCCTTGCGTCAGTCACACCGTTTCTGCTGAAAAATATCGAGGAGCCGGCAATACACCGTCTTGTGCTTAATGAATTCAAGTCTTTCTTTGTGCGCAATGTAGCGCAGTACGACCGTTACCGGTCGCTCCCGGTAAGCTTTGTAGGGTCTATCGCCTACCATTACCGCCCGGTACTTGACGAAGCTGCTGCAGCGCTTGACGCAAAAATCGACACTGTAATCAAAACCCCGATGGAGGGGCTTATACGTTACCATTCATCACTATAACCGGCACATGAACAGCAAATCGTCTGAATTAGAGCTTATACTCGTCAACATATCGGGACATGACCGTCCCGGCGTGACCTCGGCGTTGACAGAGATTCTCGCCCAATATGATGCAACCATACTTGACATCGGTCAGGCAGATATTCACCATACCCTATCGTTAGGTATACTTTTCAAGACTACCGGCGACATGTCAGGCAATATAATGAAAGACCTTCTTTTCAAGGCATCGGAGCTGAACGTACAGATACGCTTCACCCCCGTGTCGGTAAAAGAATATGAAGCATGGGTAGGACGACAAGGCAAAAACCGATGGATTGTAACCATACTCGGCAGGCGGTTGACAGCGCGTCAGATAGCTGCGGTCACCAGTATCATAGCCGATCAGAACCTCAATATCGACAGCATCCAGCGACTGACCGGACGCATACCGCTTTCCGAAGGCGAGGAAGCCAAGACTAAGGCATGCGTGGAATTTTCCGTGCGCGGCAATCCCAACGATGCCAATGAGATGCAGTCACTGTTCATGAAACTGTCGGCAGAAGAGGATTTTGACATATCACTTCAACAAGACACGATGTACCGGCGTTGCCGCCGCCTTGTGTGCTTCGATATGGACTCGACCCTCATCGAGACCGAGGTTATCGATGAGCTTGCCGAACGTGCCGGTGTAGGAGAAAAGGTAAAAGCGATAACCGAGCGCGCCATGAGAGGCGAGATTGATTTCGACGAGAGTTTCCGTGAACGCGTAGCACTTCTGAAAGGGCTGGATGAAAGCGTGATGCGCGAGATTGCTGAAAACCTCCCTGTGACAGAAGGAGTAAGCCGCATGATGGAAGTACTCAAGCGCGCCGGTTTCAAGACAGCGATACTTTCAGGCGGATTCACATATTTCGGCAATTACCTGAAACAAAAATTCGGAATCGATTATGTGTACGCCAACGAACTTGAAATCGTAGACGGAAAGCTGACGGGAAGATATGTCGGCGATATAGTCAACGGACGCCGCAAGGCAGAGCTGTTGCGTCTGCTTGCCCAGGTCGAGAATATCGACATCGCACAGACCATCGCTGTCGGCGACGGCGCAAACGATCTTCCTATGCTTACCACGGCAGGGCTTGGCATAGCGTTCCATGCCAAACCCAAGGTAAAAGCAACCGCCGGACAAAGTATCTCAACAATCGGGCTTGATGGAGTGTTGTACTTTATAGGATTTAAAGACTCATTCATTTCAGATGGCTCGAAACCTGTCAACTATTGAGAAGATGAAAAAGCTGCCGCGCATAATCACTGTAATTGCGGCAATGTTTTTTACGGGCGTTGTAAGCGCGCAGCAATCCGTAGGATTGGTCCTGAGCGGTGGAGGTGCCAAAGGCATCGCCCATATCGGAGTAATCAAAGCGTTAGAAGACAACGACATACCTATCGACTATGTCGCAGGCACCTCTATGGGTGCCATTGTAGGCGGCTTATATGCTGCCGGCTATACCCCTGAAGAAATGATGGAGCTGATTGAATCAAAAGGCTTCAGCTACTGGTCGACCGGTACCATAGACCCGCGATGGATATATTACTATGCGCGCGAAGAGCCTACTCCTAAGCTTGCCAACATAAACCTGAGCCTCAGGGACAGTGCCAAGACCAACAACATCCTGCCTACGAGCCTTATCAACCCGCTTCCCATGAATTTCGCGTTCATGGACCTGTTCGCACGATATTCAGCTCAGTGCAACGGAAATTTCAACAACCTCTTCGTACCGTTCCGTTGTGTCACATCCGATGTATATCACAAACACAAGATTGTGTGCCGTGATGGATCGCTCGGCGATGCAATCCGTGCATCCATGTCATTCCCGATCGTATTTCAGCCGATAGAGATGGATGGAGTGCTGGTATATGACGGCGGTATATATGATAATTTTCCGGTTGACGTGATGAGAGAAGACTTCGCGCCCGACATCATGATAGGCGTGGATGTATCGTCGCCTGATAAGAAGCCCGACCCGAATAATCTCATGCAGCAGATTGAGGACATGGTGATTCAAAAAAACGATTACTCTCTTCCTGCCGATGAAGGAATCAAGCTAAAGGTACCGGTGCAACAATTCGGTCTACTTGACTTCCCTGCCTGCCGACAGATATATCAGATAGGATATGACTGCGCCATGGAGATGATGGACTCAATAAAGAGTCGCGTCACTTCGCGTATCCCGGAAAATACCCGTGAGCTCCGGCGTGCAGTATTCAAGTCAGAGACACCATACGTGGTTTTTAATTCGGTGTATGTACATGGAGGCACACCGGCACAGGATGCCTACCTGAAATACATCTTCACGAAAGGGAAACGTGACACA
>OJLA01001632.1_pt1 | contig 14603 bp, 10 predicted proteins | sample 1596611 | NCBI WGS metagenome assembly OJLA01 (sample SAMEA4350168, study PRJEB24818) | metagenome | biome: human; feature: gut; material: faeces | place: Denmark | collected 2013-09
CCATTTCCTCTTCCATCGCCAACATGCAGAGCGCGAAGCGCGCGGGCAAGATCATGGGCGTGACCATCGCGACCTTCCTGACCACCGCGGCCATCGCCGCCGTCATCATGTATGTGACCGTCCTGCTCATCCCGCCGGTCACGGGCGAATATGCAATGATTGAGGGCGAAGTCGGCGGCACGCTGGGCGTGGCCGACATGATCGTCAACTTCTTCACGAAGCCGGACTTCACCGAGCTGTTCAGCCGCAAGGCCATCCTGCCGCTCATCGTGGCGGCCGTTCTCTTCGGCTTCGGCGTGCAGATGGCTGGCGGCGCGCAGACCAAGACCGCGCAGCTGCTCGACGACATCACCAACTGCATCATGAAGACCTTCAAGATCATCACCTACTACGCGCCCATCGGCTTCTTCGGCTTCTTCGCGTATCTGATCGCCTACCACGGCTCCGACCTCATCGGCGACTACGGCCGCGCGCTCGCGATCTATTACATCCTGAGCTTCGTCTACATGCTCGTCTCCTCCCCGATCTACGCCCGCTTCGGCGGCGGCAAGGGCGCGGCGAAGGCCATGTTCTCCAAGCTGTTCCGGCCGGCTGCCATGTCGTTCGGCACCTGCTCGTCCGTCGCGACGATCCCGACCAACATGGAAGTCGCCAAGGAGACCGGTATCTCCAAGGACGTCTCCAACATCGTCGTCCCCCTCGGCGCGACGATGCACATGGACGGCTCGGCCATGTCCGCGATCATCAAGGTCGCGTTCCTGTTCGGCATGTTCGGCCAGGACTTCACGACCGGCCGCGCCATCCTCGCCATCATCGTGGCGGTGTTCTCCTCGGTCGCCATGTCCGGCATCCCGGGCGGCGGCGGCACGGGCGAGCTGGTTTTGTGCTCCATCTTCTTCCCGGACCATCTGGCGGTCGCCTTCCCCATCGCGCTCGCGCTCGGCAATCTCGTCGATCCCCCCGCGACCATGGTCAACTCTGCGGGCGACTACGTCGTCTCCTTCATCGTCTCGCGCTACGTCGACGGCAAGGATTGGCTGCAGAAGCAGCTGGCAAAAAAAGCGGAAGCGGACGCCTCCGAAGCCAAATAAAAACACGCGTTTTCCGCCGGTGTGCCCTGTTTTCGGGCACACCGGCGTTTGTGTCCGTTGACACCTGAAAAATTTTTATTATTATTTGAAGATTTTAATAAAAAAGTTGATTTATTTGTAATGGATGAATCTTATAAAATTGAAGATGACGAAACAGTTGATTTATCAGATGTTTTAAATACAAGGTCAAGTAAATATAGAAGAGTTATGGAAATAATTGCTCAAAAAAATATTAAAAGTATTTTTTTATCTCCTTATACATATTCAAAAGACGAATCAATGATTAGATTTTTAGATAAATATAGTATAACAACAATTGATAGAGACTACAATTACGTTAAAAAAAATATATATGATATTTCAAATGGAAAAAAGTTTTGTCAAATATTTGATACTACGGGTATTAAATATGCAAAGGATATATCTGGTATAAAAAAAGCTTTAGTTACATTGCCTTTTTTAAATGAAAATACTATTATTTATGTTAGATACCCATCAGAGGCTATTGAAATAATAAAAAATATTAATATTTCGTATTATAAGGATAATATATTGCTTGATAGATATAGTAATTTTATTAATCATCTTGAAGATAAATATTTATTTGATGATAGTAATTGGTATGTTATAGATGCTTTAAAAAAAGGTATAGGTATCTATGTTTCGCCTATTCCTAGATATATTAAGCGAGAAATAGTTAATTTATTTAATCACGGTTTACTAAAAATGCTTATAGTTACAACGGCTTTTTCTGAAGGGGTTAATAGTTCTGCAAAAAATATAATAATTACTAGTCGTGTTGCTGGTAGCAATAAAAAATTAACTACATTAGATTTATTAAACTTAAGTGGTAGAGCAGGAAGATTTGGAATTTATAGTGTTGGAAATATATTTGTTGTAAATAACGATACATATGATATATTAGAGGAATCTTCTAAAACAGGCGTTACTATAAAAAATTCAAATTATAAAATATTTGATTATAATGAAAATAGAGCAGACTATGATCTTGATATTGTTGATGATGAAATAGTAAATGAAGAAGAAAGAAAGCGAAAAGATGATATATTAAAATGCCAGAAATATTATGGACTTTCAGATTCGGATTTGAATGTTGCTTTATCAATTTCAAAAAAAGATAAATTAAAACTTTATAAGTTCTTTGCAGAGGAAAAACTGGATTACGAAATGATATATTCAAATATTAAAAATTTAATGTCTGAAGATAGAAAAAACATTGTTGAATCAATTAAATATATTTTTAACCATCTTAAATTGGCAGATATAAAAATATCTTATGATTTTGGGGATATTCCAGCTTATAATTTAAATAGTGAGTTCATATGGGGAGATTTCTATGCAATTCATTCATCTGGAGATATAAAGAGTATATTGAAAAACAGAAAAAGATATATTACCAAAAAGCTTAATGATATTAAAGAAAATTTAATAGGTCTTAAAAATGAACAAGTGAAAGTAATATTAAAAGGATATGGTTGTGTATGGGTTTCTGAATACTTAACTAATGGTATTATTGACGATACTAAATTGTATAATGGTGCTTTTAAATTTATAGCAAATATTATTGAATACAGAATTCCATTTTATATTGGCTTTTATATTTCTATATTTAAATTATATTGTAAAAAGAGGGGGTTAAACTTTAATTTTGATTTTGAAATGATAGATATCTCTGCATCTCTAGAAAATAAAATGTTAGATGATAAAAATGAAAAAATGCTAGATTATGGGTTTCCAATAGATTTGGTAAGGAAAATTTCAAAAGACGAAGCTCAACTAGATATTTATGAGAAAACTATATTAAAAGAATATAGAGATTTATTTGAAAGTTAAGCAAAGAAACCAGAATAGATTGAATTTCTAGGTACACTTTTAGGTACACAAACCTATAAATTTCATTAAATTTAAGTAAATTTTAATAAACTCAAAAGTACACAAACCCTTATAAAATAAGGGTTTTTATATTTTATAAAACTAGTCAAATTAGAACTAGGTCGCCCCCTGAAGAGATCATCTAACAGTGCTCTCATTTTTTGTGCCTATTTTATAAGGGCTTGCGAGGCATCAGTATTGATAAAATAATTTTAGGTACAATTTATGTGCAAAAAATCGATTTAAAAAATAGTTCATTGAAGAAAGGTGCCTCAAGTGGCAAAATTTTTCAATGGATTTTTTGCAATAATACGGACAAGGTTAATTCATCCGTATGATAGTAATAATATTATACCGCAAATGGTATGATATATCATGGTATAATACATTATGAGAAGATGACTTATGGAAAAGAAAAAGAAGTAATAATAAGCAAGAAGATAAAATGTAAAAAGTGTTGAGATGTAATTGAATCAACTTATAGACACGATCTTAAGTTTTGTAAATGTTGTGCAGTTGCAGTTGATGTTGGAAAAGTCATAAATTTTCAAACGGATGTAACAAGTAGGTATATAAAATAAAACCTTGTTAAAAAAGATTTTTTGTGGTATAATATGCCTAATTAAAAGCAATGAGTTAATCACAAATTTTAATAGGAACTGGGGCGTAGATTATTTTGGAAGAATTAAGTTATAGTGAAATGAAACAAATAATTGCTGATATAATTGAGCAAGAGAAAGAAAAAAATGCTATAAAAACCAATATATTTCCTATTTCTTATAGCGAATATTATAAGAAACATGTTTTTGATAAGAACTTTAAATTAACAAAAACAATGGGCTTATTATACCTTCCTTTATATGCTGATGGTTATATCAATTATGAAGATGACAAAATTATTATTTTTTTAGATAAAATAAGAAAAAGAGTGAATATAGAAAGAAAAATAGCACGACTTATAGAAGTATGTTGTCATGAACTTAAACATACTTTTCAAAATGAATATAATGAATATAGCTATGCTACAGTATTAACTATGATGGAAAAGTATTTAAAATGTATTCCTTATAACAAAGATTACCTTTTAGAACATGATAAATATTATTTTGAAATAGATGCTAATTTATATGGAATAATTAAATCAAAAGAGTATTTAAAAAAAGATTATCCTGAATTATATGAAAAAGTAAAAAAAGAATTAGCTAAAAAAGAACGAAAATATAAATATGATTATATGATGTATGATGCATCTAATACTGTAGATATGTTTTTAAAATGTTTAAGAATTATAAATAAAATAGAACAAATAACAGGTGTTGTAAAACCTGAATTTGAAAAAATAAAAAAATCTCCTGCTTTAAGTATATTTTTAAATGAGGATGGTTCATTTAAAAGCATAAAAGAAATGATAGATAACGAAAAGTTTGGTAAAATTGATAAAAGAATTATATACGCATTTCTTTCATCACAGACTTTTTTGGAAAATACAGATTTTGACAGTGTTTCAATTGAAGAACTATTAATTATAAAAAAGCTTTAGAATATACAAATAATATATACAAAAATCAAGAGCATATTGCTAATGTAATGAAAGATGATAAAGGAATTTCAACTTTAGCTTGTTTAAAATCAATAAGATCTATAGTTTTAAGAGAACTTCTTCTTATGTATTATTATACATATACATCAATAAAATCATTAAGTTTAATAAGAAATGAAAAAGAAAGAAAAAATCATGTGTTTGATGTTGACAAACAATTGAAATGTGTTGAAGAAAAGATAGATTCACGAATAAAAAGAAGACACTACTAAAAAAAGAAAAAGGCCACTATTTAGTCGCGCTGTTTTAAATATATAATAATTAATTAATCAGTTGTATATCCTCTAGAAGTCAATCTATTAATTAATGTTTTTCATATATTTAACATTGATAACTATATATAATAAGATAAATTTAAATAAATTTCACAAAAAAATATTAAATAAATTGACAAATAATTAAATATTTAGTAATATTTATATATAGAAAGAGAGGTTATTATATGTTTACATTATTAAGTTTTTGTGAAAGTTCAGCAGAAATATGGCAATTAGTAGGTAAAATTATTAATATTATTAAAATCGTTATACCAATTATTATAGTTATTTTAGCTATGTTAGATTTAGGTAAAGCAGTAATGGCAGGAGAAGAAAAAGAAATAAAAGAAGCACAAAAGATGTTAATTAAAAGATTAATATATGGTGTTGTTATATTCTTTGTTGTTACAATAGTACAAGTTGTATTTAATTTAATCGGAAGAAGTGTAGTTGAAGATGATGCGGCTTGTTGGGCATGTGCTACTTCCCCAAGCGGACAAGTTTGTAAAGATGCGGTAAATAAAGCACAAAATCAATAATTATATAAAATAAAATAAACAAATAGATTGTTATTTGTTTATTTTTTTGTTAGAATAATTATAGTAATTACTTGTTGGGCGGTGATATAATGGAAGACCAAGAATCTTATTTAAATGAGGAAGAGGTAAATCAGGGATTAAATAAAGCAGGCAATGCTGCAACGCAATTCGGACAAGGTATGTATGGTGGGATTAAATCAGGAATAAAAGATTTTAAAGATATTAAAAATCATGGTTTGCAAAGTTCTAATAAAGATTTAGATGATACTAAAAAAGAACCAGAAATACCTGAACCTAAAAATCAAAATCCTAATTCAACAGGTGCACCTAACCAGTTACCTGGAAGTGATAATTCGAATAATCCTTTAGATAAAAATAAAGATGAAGAAGGTACTAAAAAGGATGATGATAAAAAAGAAAAAAGCAAAAAAGACGATGGTAAAAAAGATAAAAAACAAAGTTTAAAAGAAAAAATAAACGAAAAAAATCCATTAAATAAATTAAAGAAAAAAATAGATGAAAAAAATCCTTTAAAAAAATTAAATAAAAAATTAGAAGAAAAATTAAATCCAGCGAAATTATTACTTAAAAAAGTCAAATTATATGGTGGTTTAATTTTATTAGGATGTTCTTTAATACTTATTTTAATAATTGCTTTAGTAGGAGGAACTGCGATTCATACAACTTTACACAATATAACAGAAGATTTTGTATATAGTACAGGAGAAATAACAACAGAAGAAAATGCACAAGTAGTAAGAACATTTGGATGGTATTTAAAAGAAACAGGAGAATATGAGGTAACTAAAGTGAAAAAAACTGTTTATTCTAATTACGATACACCAGAAGGGACAGTTAGCATACCACACGAAACAGAAGTTGAAGAAAAAGCTCCAATATATGAAGCAATTTTCAATAATGGAATAGACGTAAAAATAACTGAAGGAACGAAAATACGCTCAAGTCAACCTGGAACAATCACTACTGTAAATAATGATTATATTGAAATAAATCATAATTTAAATGAGGAAAATAGATATAATAATAAAGAATATATTACAAAATATTATAATTATGGTACTCTGTTTAAAGATACTAAAGAAAATTATCTTGTTGTAAAAGAAACAACCTTATCATTAGCAGGGAAAGATGTTATGCATTTTGAAATAACTGAAGATGGAAAGTATATTGATCCTAATTTAATGTTTGGATATGAAGCTGCAGGGGAAATTTGCGAAGACGAAGATGCAATAAAAACAACAAGAGGAACGGCATCAAATGAAGATATTAAAAAGTTATTGGATAATAAATGTGTTTCTAAAACAAAATATATAGGAAGAAAGGCAGCAAAACAATTAGCCTACAATAATAGTTATTTTGGAACTCCTGAAGGAGAATATACAAGCTTAGTATGTGGAAGTTCTAATATATCAGCAAAAGGTCCAGCAACAGCACAATGTGCTGCAGGTGTTTATAGATATTTTAATAGTTTTTTACCAAAATTAGATAAAGCTGCTTGGATGAAATTCGATAGAATTCGTGGTAATGCTGTTGATTATTGGATACGAAATAATAGCTTAGGAAAAGATGGATTTAAAGCGGATCAAACACCAACACCTGGTTCTGTTTGGGTTTCGAGTTATAGTAGCGCAACATGTGGAACATCACCATGTGGGCATGTAATGGCTGTTATAAGTGTTGCAGGTGATAATGTTAATGTATTTGAATGTAACCATTATGGAAATGAGATGTGTTGGTATCATACCTATACAAAATCATACCTTTCAAATTATCGAGGATTTTTAGGATATATTCATATTTTAGGAGAGTGTTAATGAAAAAGAAAATTTTAGTTTTAATTGGATTAGTAATGTTAACAACAGGATGTAATGCTACAATTAATGTTAATATAGATAAAGACAGCGTTAATCAAAAATATATTATTAATATGGATAGTAGTGAACTATCCAATGGAACAGTTTATAAAACAATTGAACAAAACTTACTAGATAAAGAATTTGATAGTGAAGTTTTAAGTTATTTTACTATTAATAATAATATAAATAGTAATCCATTAAAAGCATCAAAATCATATGAATTAGCTAGTTATACTTGGGATACATTAATTGCAAGATGTTATGATAATCAAAGTATAATTTATGAAAATAATGTGTTGAAAATAAACGCAAGTGGTTTTAATTGCTATGATAAATATAATATTTTAAATAATGTTAATATAAATGTAACTACTAATTATAAAGTAGTAAATAATAATGCTACTAAAGTAGAAAAAAATACTTATATATGGAATATAAATAAAAATAATTTATCAAATATTAATATGGAAGTAGATTTTAATAACAAAGAAGTAAATAATAAAAATACATTAATAATATTAGGCGTTGCTTGTTTATTAATCGTAGTTGGTTATTTCTTATATCATATATATAAATATAAATTAGTAAAAAATGATTCTATTTAATAAATAAAAAGAAATATAAATAATTATTAAAAAGTAAGCAAAAAACAATTGTTATTTGTTTACTTTTTTGTTATAATTTTATTAGTAAAGAGATATGAGGTGAACTTATATATGAAAAAAAGTTTATTTATTAATATATGTATTATGTTAGTTTGTGGTTTATTTATATTTTTTAGTATAAATGAATGTGTTAATGCATTTTCAGGAGTACAAGTTTTAGATGGATGTAGTGTATTAAGTCCTAATCAACAAAAAGTTTTACAGTCTGTGTGGACTGCATTAAGAGTAGTTACTCCAGTACTTCTTGTTATACTTATTACTAAAGATATGGTACAAGCAGTAATGGCAGGGGAAGAAAAACAAATAAAAGAAGCACAATCTAATGCAGTAAAAAGAATAATAGTAGGAATAATAATTATGTTTGTTCCTACAATAGTAAATTTAATATTAGATTTAATGGGTAAGGGTTTAGATACCTGTGGCATTAAATAGTTAGGAAGTGAAATATATGCAAACTTTATCATTTTTAGGAGCAGGAAGAATTTTAACAAAATGGGCTGCAGGATTATATAGATCTATTGCTGCAATATATACTGATATGCTGAATCTTGTTGATACATTTAATGATAGTCCTCTTGCAGAGACATTAAATAATATATCAGCTAATGTTTACGTCTTAGTTGGCGTTTTTATGCTTTTTAGAATAGGTGTATCTTTATTGAATTATTTAGTTGACCCAAGTAAACTTGATGATAAGAAAGTTGGTGGAGGACAGCTTGTTACGCATATTTTAATATCAATTGTTTTACTTCTTTCTTTAAATTTTGTATTTAAGTGGACAAATGATTTACAAACTATTTTGCTTGAGCGAGATGGTATTTTATATAAAATTATATCTACAGGTAATGCTGAAATGTCTAAACTAAACGATTTACAATTAATTAATACTCAGGAAGTTAGTGTTGTTAGCAAAAAATATAAGGATAATGAAAATATTTGTAATAATACTGCAACTATTAAAGCAGCATTAAAAGAGCATATAATTAATAACATAAGAGAAGGATGCTTTACAAAAAAATATACTAGAGCTGAGGCAGAAAAATTAGTTAATAGTGTTCCTATTACTTACAATTCAAGTGGAAGAGAGTTAACCGGAATATCAGGTTCAATAGATGAAACATCTTTAAAAGGATTAAATACTAAAGTGTCTGTAAAGTATAAAAATCAAGTCGGTCAGTCAGTTTCTGGAGTAAAACCAAATTTTCATTTAACAAATGCAACATGTTATTTTAATTTTCCACTTTCACGTGATTATAGTGATAATAGTTTAGATAGTATATCTGGATTTCATGTGGAATATTATTGCGATTCTTCAAAATCTGATGAAGTAGAAAAAAGTATTGAAGGAATAGAAAATAAAAAAGAACAACAGATAAGAAAAGATCAGGGTAAGTACGATAATAGTAGTATTGAGGAAAGTGGTTTTGAATTTGCTACAATTACATTATCAACATTTATGTCACCAAGCGATGAGGTTGATGATACAATTTTAAAACAATATTCTGGTGAAAAATCAAGTGATTGGTGGGCTGATCAAATAGAAGATGAACAAAAAAGTTCTTCAGGTATAACTTATTCAATGGATTGGTTGCTAGCATTCATTTGTGGATTGGCAATAATTGCTGTTTTATTAGCTATTATGATAGAGGTTGTTGTTCGTAATTTAAAATTAGTATTCTTACAAGCCATAGCACCAATACCTGTTGTTTCTTACATGAATCCAAATGATAAGCTGCTAGGTACTTGGGTAAAACAATATATAGGAGTATATTTTAGTTTATTTATACAATTGTTTGTTATATTAATTATTCCGGATTTAATGATGAAACTATTAGATTCTGTTACAGGAGGATTTATATTAAAAATAGTTATAATTGCAGGATGTTTATTATTTACAAAAGAAGCTCCTAAATTTATAGGAAAATTATTAGGATTAGATAATATGGAAGGTTCATTTGGTGATGCATTTAAAATGGTTAAAACAGGTCTTGGAATCGGTGCAGGTGCTGCAGCTGCAGCAGTTGGTTCAACAATCGGTGGAGTGCAAGCGTTTCATGCAACAAAGGGACAATCCGGTTGGAATAGATTTGCAGCGGGTGCTAATGCTTTTGGTACAGGGGTATCAAGCATATTTAAAGGTGCTAGTGGAGGAGCAAAAGGCAAAATTCTAGAAGGCTCTAAACATGCTAAAGATATTAGTAATAAAAGAAGAGACATGTATGAAGGTGGAGCAGCTGGAGGTAGCGTATTTTTATCCAGTTTATTAGGAAATAACTATGATCCAAATAGGAAAGATAAGAGAGTCGAGAGTGCATATGATGATGTACTTAATGCTCGAAAAGCAGTCGATTCAAGACTAGAAGAAGAAATATTAAAGAAAAATGTTGCAGGTCTTAAGCAAGACCGAGATAACTTGGCATTGATGCGTTCAACAGGTAAGGATATAAACGGAAATGCTGTTTCAACACAGGATATAGCAAATTTCGAAAAAAATTATGTTGATAAAATGAATTCTACTAAAGCGACATGTGTTAGTGAAGTACTTTCAGGTAAGAAAGGAATTTACGAAGCTGCTGAAACTGATGTTCAAACAAAGGCTTTAATTGAAGCTTATGATAGAAAAGTCGATTATTATGGAAAAACTCTTGGTAAAGAGGTTTCTACTAGTGATCCTGATTATTCATATAATTTTGAAGAGTTACAAAAATTCTCAAATGTTGAAGCAGGGAATGCAGATTCTTATAAAGCTACTAAGAGCACAGCTGAAGATGCTAAGGTTAGATTTTCTAATTCTTCAACACGTAGCAGCCATTATGAACATGCTAATGCAAAATAATAAAATAAAAAGGGTGTGATATATAGTGATGAATCAAACATTTTTGGTGCCTGCTAATAGTAAAAGGAGTGCACTGATATTTGGATTTTTTAAACCAGTTGATTTAATAATATTTGGAGTAGGGACGGCATTATCATTAATTTTATTAATGATATTTCCCGTAACAAAACTATGGGCCGTTATTGTTACATTAATACCTATTGTAACTGCAGGATTCTTAGTTTTTCCAATACCTAATTATCATAATGTTAGAACTTTAATTGGTGAAGTTTACAACTATTACTTTGTAAACAGAAGAAAATATATATGGAGAGGTTGGTGTTATACTTATGAACAATCAGATGAATAATGGAGTAGGTCAGGTTAATCAATTGCAAAATCAAAATTTGAATAATAATTCAAGTCAAAATGTTAAAAAGATGGCTAAGTCTGTTAAAGTTGATTCAAAATGGACAGAAAATTGGATTAATGTAAAAAAAATTAGTAATGGAATTATCTATAATAATTTAGGAGAAATGGTAACAGGAATAAAAATACAGCCTAAAAACATTTTTATCTTAGATGGTAGTAGTATGGATAATACATTAATTGGTCTTATGAATTTTTATAATACAATAGACTATGAATTTTGGCTAATGGTAGCAGATAGGCCAGTTGATATAACAGTATATGAAACAGAACTACAACTTTTGTATAATAAGACACAAGATCAAAGGATAAGAAAACTTATTTCTCAAGATATGGATAAGGGTGATTATTTTAAAAATAATAATGTTGTAGATACTGAATATTATCTATTATTTAAAGAAAAGAATATGGATAATTTACAAAAGAAAGTACGTAATTTGATAAATGGAATGGCTAGTTGTGGTTTGGTTGCTAGTCAAACATCAAATGATGATTTAAAAATGATAATAGACAATTTCTTAAATGGGGGAAGAGATTTTGAAAGTGGAACGGTGATGCCTTTATGAGTACATTTAAAAGTAAAGTAGCCCCAAAGGGATTAGATTTTAGTAATTCAGGACATATTGTAGTAAGCGATAAATATATGTGTATTTTAACCGCTGTATCATATCCAAGAAGTATTGGGGTAGGATATTTATCTAATATAACTAATATGCCAGGAGTAAAGCTTGTTATAAAACATATTCCTGTACCTTTTTCAATGTTATCTAAAATGCTTAATAAAGAATTAGCAAATTTAAGGGTTAGATATCAAGAAGAAAAAGATAGAACAAACCAAGAAAGAATAAGACAAGATTATGACACATTAGAAGTATTTATTCAACAACTTGCAAGCGCACAATCAAAGATATTTGATTTTCAAATGCATATTGTAGTATGTGCCGATACATTAGAAGAGTTGGAAACTCGTAAAATGACTATTAAAAATTACTTAGATGCGATGGGACTTCGCGCAATACCTCTTCGTTTTGAACAAGAAAAAGTATTGAAATCAATTTTACCGTTCTTTCCAAAACAAGATATTGAAGAAAGAATTGGAACTATTATACCAAGTCCAACAATGGCAGCAATGTATCCATTTATATTTGATAGTATAAAAGATCCAGGGCCATCAACACTTCTTGGAACAGATTTTTCTGGAGGAGTAGTTTTATTTAATCAATTCTTGTATCAAACAAGAAAAGAACATAATAGAAATAATGCTAATATGGTAATTCTAGGTACTTCTGGAAGTGGTAAATCAACTGCTGCAAAATTAATGCTTAGAAGTGCCATTAGAAATGGTTATAAAATTGTAGCAATAGATCCTGAAAACGAACTTAAAGATATGGCTGAAGCATTTGGGGGAGATGTAATTGATTTAGGAAAAGGAGGTCAATTTGGCCTTATTAACCCACTTGAAGTTATAATTGATGCTGATGAAGATGAAATAAAACAGGGCTTAGGATATACAGTTTTAACAAAAACTCTTCAATTCTTAAAAGGTTTTATGAAATATTATGATCCTTCAATTGAAGAAGATGTTTTAAATTTATTTATTGAACTTGTCCAAGAAACATACCGTCGTTTTGGAATAGATTTTAATTCAGATTTTTCTATGTATACACATGATCAATACCCAACTTTTGATGATGTTTATGCTACAATTAAAGGAAAATTAATTTCAATGAGTGACATGACACATGAAAGAGATATAATGGAAAGACTAGAACTTAAAATAAGACCATTAACAAACGAATTAAGATTCTATTTTAATGGTAAAACAACTATATCACCAAGAAGTAATTTTATTGTATTTAATATAAAAGAATTAATGAATAGTGATACAAATATAAGAAACGCTTTATTCTTTAATGTATTAAAATATGCTTGGAGTTTATGCCTAGATTCAAGTATTAATACTGTAATGATGGTAGATGAAGCTCATGTATTATTATCCGGTGGAAATGTTCTTGGGGCAGATTTCCTCGCTCAAATTCAAAGAAGAGCAAGAAAGTATAATACAGGTAATATAATTATTACCCAACAACCAAGTGACTTTACACCACAAGCAGTAATTACACAAGGAAAGGCAATATTTGATAATGCTAGTTACTATTTAGTAATGGGGCTTAGAAAACAAGCAGTTGAAGATTTATCTTTATTGATAGATTTAAATGATAATGAAAAAGAAAGTATTAAAAGATATTCACAAGGTAATGCATTATTTGTATGTGGATCAAGAAGAATGCAAATAAATGTTGTATTAACACCTGAAGAACTTGAATCATTTGGATCAGGAGGAGGACTATAAAAGGTCCTCCTTTTTATTTTTTAAATTTATTGATTTTTAAATGCTTTTTTTAAATTGATATAAATAAACATTTAAAAAGTAAAAATTAAGTCTTAAGATGAATTTTAAAAATTCATCTTTTTTTGTATTTGAAAAATGAAATTTATGTCATTTGCAAAGCATTTTTATATATGCTAACCTATCTAACTGGAGGGTTTATATAAAAAAAAGATTATAAAAAAGAAATAATAAGTTTAATAGAAAAAGATATTATTAATCAAAGAAAGTATAATTATTATAAAAATGAAAGTTTAGTTAATACTAACTTTGAAATAGGGAAGTTACTTATCGAAGCACAAGGAGGTGAAGAAAGAGCACAATATGGAAATAAGTTAATTGCCACATGGAGCATTGAATTAACAAAAAAATATGGTAAGGGTTATAGTGAGAAGAATTTAAAAAGGATGAGAAAATTTTATATAGAATATAAAGATAAGCAAAAAGGGTCATCAGTGCTGACCGAATTGACATGGACAAATATTTGTCTACTTTTATCTATAAAAGATATTAACAAAAGAAATTATTATATTAATATAAGTGTTAAAAATAATCTTAGTTCAAGAGAATTACAACAAGAAATAAAAAGCAATGCTTTTGAAAGATTAAGTTTAGCAGATAAAAATAATATAAAATTAGTAACAAAAGAAGAAGATATTGATTTTACAGACACATTTAAAAATCCATTTATAATATTTGCTAATGTAGATGAAGAAAATATGGATGAAAAGACTTTAAAACAAATACTTTTAGAAAAAATAGAAAAAATAGTTTTGGAGCTAGGTGTTGGATTTAGTTTTATAGGAAGTGAAGTAAGACTAGGAAATCATAGATGTGATTTATTGTTTTTTAATATAGAACATAATTGCTATGTAGTAATAGAATTAAAAACAAGAAAATTAGAACATGTTGATATAGGACAAATAAAGTATTATGTAGAATATATAAATAAAAATATAAAAAAAGAAAGACATAATAACACTATAGGAATAATAATGACAAAATATAATGATTATTATGTAATGGAATATTGTACTGATAAAAATAT